>BNJU01004105.1_pt1 | contig 142888 bp, 170 predicted proteins | sample 8539281 | NCBI WGS metagenome assembly BNJU01 (sample SAMD00202456, study PRJDB9452) | human saliva metagenome | isolation source: human saliva | place: Japan
GGAGAAGGCTGTCGAGAAGTGCGAAGAGGACATGTAATCGAAGAGGAGCTGTAATCAAAGAAGAACGGCCGCGGCCGTTCTTCTTTTTGTGTGATAGAGTGATAGGACAAAAAGGCGTGGTGAAAAAACGCAGCACCGGCAGCTTGTTCCGGCTTTACGCGCTCAGGGCGCAATCCAGAGTCCGCTTGCGCCGCAGGGAAGGGTGAGCCCGTTTCCGCTGACCGGAAGCCCCAGTTCCTCGGCGGCAATCTTTCCGCCGAAGCGCGGCACAATCAAATCGCCGAGGAGGTAGGAGAGCACGGAGGCCTGCAGGCCCGTCGTATAGGAACTGATCAGGAAGAAGAGCGGCGTGTCGGAGAGCAGAGAGACACAGTCCGTCAAGAGTTCGTAGAGTGTGTCCTCGAGCTTCCAGAGTTCGCCGTTCGGGCCGCGTCCGTAGGAAGGCGGATCCATGATGATGGCGTCGTAGCGGCGGCCGCGGCGAAGCTCCCGCTGCACGAACTTGCCGCAGTCATCGACGAGCCAGCGTATCGGCGCTGTCGAGAGCCCCGAGGACTCCGCGTTTTCCTTGGCCCAGGCGACCATGCCCTTGCTCGCGTCGACATGGGTCACTTCCGCGCCCGCCGCCGCCGCGGCGAGTGTCGCGCCGCCGGTGTAGGCAAAGAGGTTTAAGACACGCGCGGGACGGCCCTCTTGCGCAGCGCGATTAATAATGGAAGAAAAGCGGTCCCAGTTTGCGGCCTGCTCGGGGAAAAGACCCGTGTGCTTGAAACGGAAGGGTTTCAGCTGGAAGCGGAGTGTGCTCGAGCGGGGATTCACAAGGGACTCGGGAAGCGCATAGGAGATATCCCACTGCTTCGGGAGCGAAAAAAACTCCCAGTCGCCGCCGCCGCGGTTGCTTCTGTGATAGTGGGCGTCGGGCTTACGCCAATGCGGGTCCTTCTTGTCGCTGCGCCAAATAACCTGCGGGTCCGGGCGCACCAAAAAATAATCTCCCCAGCGCTCCAGCTTTTCGCCTCCGGCGCAGTCCAAAACCTCATAGTCTCTCCAGCGATCGGCTCTCAGCATAGCAGCCTCCTCTCTCATGCAAGTGTACGGGTCTAGTCTAGCAAAGGGAGCGGGGCGCTTCAAGGCGCTTTCTTGCAACTTTCTTGTGTTTTTATGAAAAGCTTTCAAGAATTGCGCCTTCGTGCTAGAATAATGAGAAATCACCAGAAGATGACTTACAGCGGAGGATGGTCGAATGAGAAGAAAGAAGATGGCGCTTGCGCTTCTTGCGACGGCGAGCATTGTGCTTGTGACTGCTTGCGGCGGGAAGAAAAACAGCGGTACCACTGCGGCGGAGTCTGCGAGCAGTGCGGTGGAGAGCGTGACAGAGACGGCTTCCGGCGAGAGCACGGACCCGGGTGATGAGAATGTCGTTTACGATACCCTTTCCCCGGAGGAGCAGGCTTCGATTGAGGCTTCCGAGGCGGCGGAAGAAGCAGAGGAGAATGTAGAAGAAGCCGAGGAGGAGACCGAGGCAAAGGTCGCGGAGACCAAGTCTCAGGCGAAGGCGACCCGGCAGACCTATCCGAGCCAGATTTTCCACGAGGGCGAGGATACCACCGAGGCACCGGAGACGGACAGTGCGGATGATTCCGGTCCGACCGGCAAGGTGACCAAGATCAAAAAGAACAAGGCGGGCAATTACGTGAAGCCGGAGAGCACCAGCAGAGCGGTGGAACCGCCGTCGGATGCGACCATGCCGGAGAGCGGACACTGAGCCGAATTGTTTCTAAAAAAGAGCTGTGCTTTTACTTGCACAGCTCTTTCTTTTGTGTTAAACTATATGGCGCTGTGACATGATAGCTGTGAAGCGAGAGGTTGCTGTCTCGAAAGAGCAGGAGTTCCGCGGAGCGAATGTCAAGTCTCGATACTGACGACAAGTCACTGTACAAACGAAGAGCGCCGTATTTCGAAAGAGAGAAGGCCTGCCATGGGTGTTTCGAAGGACACGCCCGGCACTGTGTACAGTCACCGCTTGTCGTACTTTCAAAAAAAGTGCGAAAAGGAGGCGACTTTTTTTATGGCAAATCAGGTAATGAGAATCACGTTGAAGGCGTATGATCACAAGCTGGTTGATCAGTCTGCCGGAAAGATTGTCGACACGGTGAAGAGAACGGGAGCAAAGGTCTCCGGTCCGATTCCGATGCCGACCAAGAAGGAAGTGGTTACAATTCTCCGTGCGGTTCACAAGTATAAGGACAGCCGTGAGCAGTTCGAGCAGAGAACGCATAAGAGACTCATCGACGTTCTCGCACCGACGGACAAGACGGTCGATGCACTGTCTCGTCTCGAAATGCCGGCGGGCGTTCACATTGATATCCGCATGAAGACAAAATAATATCCTGCTCTAGTATGAGCGCCTCGGCGCTCCGCTGTAGGATAAACAGGAGGAAGAAATGAAAAAGGCAATTCTTGCAACAAAGGTCGGTATGACCCAGGTCTACAACGAGGCCGGCGTACTGGTGCCGGTTACGGTGCTCCAGGCAGGCCCCTGCGTCGTGACTCGCGTGAAGAGCGAGGAGAGCGACGGCTACAACGCGATTCAGGTCGCGTACGGACAGATTCGCACGAAGCTTGTCAACAAGCCGGATGCGGGTCAGCTCGTGAAGGCAGGCATTGAGAAGGAAGTTGTGACGCGCGGCGAGCACAAGAGAGAGGTCTTCTCCGCAGGACGTTTCCTCAGAGAGTTCCGCTTCGAGAATGCTTCCGAGTACAATGTGAAGGACGTCATCAAGGCAGACATCTTCGCAGCGGGCGATAAGGTCGATGCGACGGCTGTCTCCAAGGGTAAGGGCTTCCAGGGCGCAATCAAGAAGCACGGTCAGCACCGCGGACCGATGGCGCACGGTTCCAAGTTCCACAGACACCAGGGTTCCAACGGTTCCTCTTCGGATCCGAGCCGCGTGTTCAAGGGCAAGGGGAATGCCGGGTCACATGGGTCATGTGACGGTTACGACGCAGAACCTTGAGATCGTGAGAGTCGATGCTGAGAACAACCTCATTCTGGTCAAGGGCGCAATCCCGGGCTCCAGAAAGGCTCTGGTCACGCTTCGCGAGACGGTTAAGAGCAAGAAGTAATTTCGAGAGGAAAGGAGGAACGCAAGATGGCAAACGTATCTGTTTACAACACCGACGGCAAAGAAGTCGGAACGATTGAATTGAATGACGCTGTGTTCGGCGTAGAGCTGAACGAGCATCTCGTACATTTGGCTGTGGTTGCACAGCTCGCCAATAAGCGCCAGGGCACGCAGAAGGCGAAGACCCGCTCCGAGGTTTCCGGAGGCGGCAGAAAGCCGTGGAGACAGAAGGGTACCGGTCACGCAAGACAGGGTTCCACGAGATCTCCGCAGTGGAAGGGCGGCGGCGTTGTGTTTGCACCGAGCCCGAGAGATTACACCATCACCCTGAACAAGAAGGAGAAGCGCCAGGCACTTCGCTGCGCACTCTCGAGCCGCGTTCAGGAGCAGAAGTTCATCGTCCTCGAGAGCTTTGAGCTCAGCGAGATCAAGACGAAGAAGATGGCAGAGACCCTGAAGAACCTGAAGGTTCAGAAGGCATTGGTTGTCGCACCGGAGAACGATAAGACCACGGTTCTCTCCGCGAGAAACATTGCCGGTGTCAAGACGGCTTCTCCGAAGACCATCAACGTGTACGACATTCTGAAGTACAACACGGTGGTTACGTCGAAGGATGTTGTCGCTACGATTGAGGAGGTATACGCGTAATGGCAAGCATTCAGTACTATGATGTAATCCTCAAGCCGCTGGTCACCGAGAAGAGCATGGCGAGCATGGCGGAGAAGAGATACTGCTTCCTGGTTCACCCGGAAGCAAACAAGACGATGATCAAGGAAGCGGTGGAGAAGATGTTCGCGGGCGCTAAGGTTAAGAGCGTCAACACGATGAACCGCCCGACCAAGACCAAGCGCAGAGGCGTGACCTTCGGTCAGACTGCAAAGAGCAAGAAGGCGATTGTGCAGCTCACCGCGGACTCCAAGGAGATTGAGATCTTCCAGGGTCTGTAAAGCCTCAAACTATGCGGTGTGAATCCGCGATAACAAACTAAAAGGAGAAGACAATGGGAATTAGAAAGTATACCGCGTATACTCCGTCCAGAAGAAACATGACGGGTTCCGATTTCGCAGAGATCACGAAATCCACGCCGGAGAAGTCCCTGGTCGTGAGCCTGAAGAAGCATGCAGGACGCAATGCGCAGGGTAAGATTACGGTCAGACACAGAGGCGGCGGCGCAAGAAGAAAGTACAGAATCATCGATTTCAAGAGAAATTCGAAGGACAACATCCCGGCAAAGGTTGTTGCGATCGAGTACGATCCGAACAGAACGGCTAACATCGCCCTCCTCTGCTATGCGGACGGCGTGAAGTCCTACATCCTGGCTCCGCAGGGCCTTACGGTCGGCCAGACCGTGATGAGCGGCGACAAGGCTGAGGCGAGAGTGGGCAACTGCCTTCCGCTTGCACTCATTCCGGTCGGTTCCGAGATTCACAACATCGAGCTTTACCCGGGCAAGGGCGCACAGCTTGCACGCGCTGCAGGCATCACCGCTCAGCTCATGGCAAAGGAAGGCAAGTACGCAACGCTTCGTCTCCCGTCCGGCGAGATGAGAATGGTGCCGATCAACTGCCGCGCAACGATGGGCAGCGTCGGAAACGGCGAGCACAACCTCATCAACCTCGGTAAGGCAGGAAGAAAGCGCCACATGGGCATTCGCCCGACGGTCCGCGGTTCGGTCATGAACCCGAACGATCACCCGCACGGCGGTGGTGAGGGCAGAGCGCCGATCGGCCGCCCGGGTCCGTGCACACCTTGGGGCAAGCCGGCGCTGGGCCTCAAGACCAGAAAGAAGAACAAGCAATCCAATAAGCTGATTGTCAGAAGAAGAAACGGCAAGGCCTAATTAAGGGAGGATACAGATGGCACGTTCACTGAAGAAAGGACCCTTCGCAGACGAGAGCCTGCTCAAGAAGGTCGAAGAAATGAACAAATCCGGCCAGAAGACGGTTATCAAGACCTGGTCCCGCCGCTCCACGATCTTCCCGGCTATGGTCGGTCTTACGATCGCGGTTCACGACGGCAGAAAGCATGTCCCGGTCTACATCACCGAGGATATGGTCGGACACAAGCTCGGCGAGTTCGTTGCGACGCGCACCTACAGAGGTCACGGCGCAGACGAGAAGAAGGTCGGGTCGCCCAGATAATAAGAAAGGTTTGAAAGGAGGGTTTCAACATGGCTAACGTACACAAGAAAGTACATAGATCCCAGTTTAAGAGAGAGAGAGAAACGCACAGAACGACAAGAGACCGTCTGCAAAGCTTTCTTATGCGAGAATCCCGGTACAGAAGGCATGCTTCGTACTGGACGCAATCAGAGGCAAAGACGTGAAGACGGCGCTCGGCATCCTGGCTTACAATCCCAGATATGCTTCCGGCGTCATTAAGAAGCTCGTGGAGTCCGCAGTCGCGAACGCAGAGAACAACAACAACCTGCAGGCAGACAAGCTCTACATCGCAGAGTGCTATGCAGGCAACGGCCCCATCATGAAGAGAGTCCAGCCGAGAGCGCAGGGCAGAGCCTACAGAATCTTCAAGAGAATGAGCCACATCACGGTTGTTCTGGACGAGAGATGAGGAGGTAGAGAATGGGACAGAAGGTTAACCCGCACGGCCTTAGAGTCGGCGTGATCAAAGACTGGGACTCCAGATGGTTCGCAGAGGGAGACTTCGCGGACAACTTAGTCGAGGACTACAACATCCGGAAGTTCCTGAAGAAGAAACTCTATGCCTCCGGCGTGAGCGGCATTGAGATCGAGCGCGCAGCGGACAGAGTCCGCGTGATCATTCACACTGCGAAGCCGGGTGTTGTCATCGGCAAGCAGGGCGCTGAGATCGAGAAGCTGAAGAAGGAAGTTGCGAAGCTCACCGAGAAGAAGGTCTTCATCGACATCAAGGAGATCAAGAGACCGGACAGAGAGGCACAGCTCGTCGCAGAGAACATCGCGCAGCAGCTTGAGAACAGAACCTCTTTCCGCCGTGCGATGAAGTCCGCAATGCAGAGAAGCATGAAGTCGGGCATCCTCGGCATCAAGACCTGCTGCTCGGGCCGTCTCGGCGGTGCGGATATCGCAAGAAGCGAGTTCTACTCGGAGGGCACCATTCCGCTGCAGACTCTGCGCGCGGACATCGACTACGGCTTCGCTGAGGCAGACACGACCTACGGTAAGGTCGGCGTCAAGGTCTGGATTTACAAGGGCGAAGTTCTGCCGGCAAAGGCTGAGACCAGAGAAGGGAGCGCGAAATAAACTATGTTAATGCCTAAGAGAGTCAAGCACAGAAAGCAGTTCCGCGGTTCCATGGCCGGAAAAGCGATGCGCGGAAACAGAATCACAAACGGCTCCTTCGGTCTTGTTGCTCAGGAACCCTGCTGGATCCGGAGCAATCAGATTGAGGCAGCCCGTGTCGCACTGACCCGTTACACCAAGCGTGGCGGTAAGGTTTGGATCAAGATTTTCCCGGATAAGCCCGTCACCGCAAAGCCGGCTGAGACCCGAATGGGTTCCGGTAAGGGCTCCACGGAGTACTGGGTGGCTGTTGTCAAGCCCGGACGCGTTCTCTTTGAGATCGACGGCGTCGCAGAGGCTGATGCAAGAGAGGCACTGCGCCTCGCAATGCACAAGCTTCCGTGCAAGTGCAAGATTGCTTCCAAGGAAGAGGTCAACGCAGGCGTGGACGGAGTTTCCGCAGTGACTGCAGAAGGCGGTGAACAGAGTGAAAACGAATAAGTATGTCGAAGAGTTAAGAGCGAAGAGTGCAGCTGAGCTGAGAGAGGCATTGGTCTCTGCGAAGAAGGAGCTTTTCAACCTCAGATTCCAGAATGCCACCAGCCAGCTGGATAACACTGCGAGAATCAGCGAGGTTCGCAAGAACATCGCGAGAATCCAGACCGTTATCACGGAACAGGCGAGAGCGTGAGCCGAAAGGAGATAAACCGTGGAAGAGAGAAATCTTAGAAAGACACGTGTCGGCAAAGTCGTCAGCGACAAGATGGATAAGACCATCACGGTTGCGGTCGAGGATCACGTGAAGCACCCGCTGTACGGCAAGATCATCAAGCAGACCAAGAAGTTCAAGGCGCACGATGAGAACAATGAGTGCAGAATCGGTGACAGAGTCAGAATCATGGAGACCAGACCGCTCTCGAAGGATAAGAGATGGAGACTGGTTGAGATCGTCGAGAAGGCGAGATAATCGAGTAGAGGAAGGGAGTATCCGGCATGATTCAGCAGGAAACACGCTTGAGAGTTGCCGACAACACCGGTGCGAAGGAACTCCTTTGCATCCGCGTGATGGGCGGTTCAACCAGAAGATATGCGCACATCGGCGACGTGATTGTGGCGTCCGTTAAGGACGCAACGCCGGGCGGCGTTGTTAAGAAGGGTGATGTCGTCAAGGCAGTCGTGGTCCGCACGGTGCAGAAGACCCGCAGAAAAGACGGTTCTTACATCACCTTTGACGAGAACGCGGCAGTCATCATCAAGGATGACAAGACGCCGACAGGAACCCGCATTTTCGGGCCGGTGGCAAGAGAGCTTCGTGAAAAGCAGTTCATGAAGATCGTTTCCCTTGCTCCGGAAGTATTATAAGGAGGTCCGCAATGCGTAAGATTAAGAAGAACGATAACGTTCAGATCATCGCTGGCAAGGACAAGGGCAAGAGCGGCAAGGTGCTGCATGTGGACGCGGCGAAGGACAGAGTCATCGTCGAAGGTTGCAACATGGTGCAGAAGCACCAGAAGCCGAGCCCGCAGAACCAGAACGGCGGCATCGTGAGCAAGGAAGGTTCCATTCACGTCTCGAACGTGGCGCTCCTCGTGAACGGTGAGCGCACGAAGGTCGGCTTTGAGCTGAGAGACGGCAAGAAGGTCCGTGTCGCAAGAAGAGCGGCAAGGTCATCGACTAAAGCAGAGAGGAGGAGCATTCCAAGTGGCTAAGGCTAGATTAAGAGAAATCTACGACAACGAGATTGTCGCAAAGATGATTGAGAAGTTCGGTTACAAGAATCCGATGCAGGTTCCGAAGCTCGACAAGATCGTGATTAACATGGGTGTCGGCGAGGCAAAGGAGAACGCAAAGGTCCTCGAAGCTGCGGTTCGCGACATGGAGATCATTGCGGGCCAGAAGGCAATTGTCACGAAGTCCAAGAAGTCGGTTGCAAACTTCAAGATTCGTGAGGATATGCCGATCGGTTGCAAGGTGACGCTGCGCGGCGCAAAGATGTACGAGTTCGCAGATCGCCTGATCAACCTTGCGCTTCCGCGCGTTCGTGACTTCAGAGGTGTGAACCCGAATTCCTTCGACGGCAGAGGCAACTATGCAATGGGTATCAAGGAACAGCTGATTTTCCCGGAGATCGAGTACGATAAGGTCGACAAGGTGCGCGGCATGGACATCATTTTTGTCACCACGGCACAGACGGATGAAGAGGCACGCTACCTGTTAACGCTGTTCAACATGCCGTTTGCCAAATAATCAGGAGGGAAAAGACTCATGGCTAAGAAGTCGATGAAGATCAAGCAGGCGCGTCCGGCGAAGTTCTCCACCAGAGAGTACAACCGCTGCAGAATCTGCGGACGCCCTCACGCTTATCTCAGAAAGTACGGAATCTGCCGTATCTGCTTTTAGAGAGCTCGCTTACAAGGGGCAGATCCCCGGTGTCACGAAGGCAAGCTGGTAAAGCGAAGCTGAAAGAAATCCAACAGGAGGAAACATTCCATGACAACGAACGATCCGATTGCAGATATGCTGACAAGAATCCGCAATGCAAATACTGCAAAGCATGATGTGGTCGATGTCCCGGCTTCCAAGATGAAGGTCGCGATTGCGGATATCCTTGTGAACGAGGGCTATGTCGAGAAGTACGAGTTTGTTGAGAACGAGGGCTTCCAGGACATTCGCATCACCCTGAAGTACGGCGCAACCAAGAACGATCGCATTCTGAGCGGTCTGAAGAGAATCTCCAAGCCCGGTCTTCGCATCTACGCGGGCAAGGAGGATATGCCGAAGGTTCTCGGTGGCCTCGGCACGGCAATCATCTCCACAAACCAGGGCGTCATCACAGACAAAGAGGCACGCCGTTTAGGTGTGGGCGGTGAGGTTTTAGCATTTATCTGGTAAGAAATTACCGCATGAAATGCGCATAAGATCCCGATCAATTTAACGACATCAGGAGGAAATCGGCATGTCACGTATTGGAAGAATGCCTATCGCGGTCCCGGCAGGCGTTACTGTCACGATCGCAGAAAATAATCTTGTGACTGTAAAAGGTCCGAAGGGTACGCTGGAGAGAGTGCTGCCCGCTGAGCTTGAGATCAAGCAGGAAGGCAGCGAGATCATCGTCACAAGACCCAACGAGTTGAAGAGAATCAAGTCGTTGCACGGTCTCACGAGAACTCTGATTAAGAACATGGTTGTCGGCGTGACTGAGGGCTATGAGAAGGTTCTGGAGATCAACGGTGTTGGTTACAGAGCCGCTAAGCAGGGAAGCAAACTCGTCCTGTCTCTTGGTTATTCTCATCCGGTCGAGATGGAGGATCCGGAAGGCGTCACGACGGTCCTCGACGGTCAGAACATCATCAAGGTGCAGGGTATCGATAAAGAGAAAGTCGGACAGCATGCTGCCGTGATCCGTGAGAAGAGATTGCCGGAGCCGTATAAGGGCAAGGGTATCAAGTACGCTACGGAGACCATCAGACGCAAGGTCGGTAAGACCGGTAAGAAATAATTAGGAGGGTTTTATTATGGTAAGCAAAGAATCCAGAAAAGCTGTCCGCGAGAAGAAGCACTGGAGAATGCGCAGCCACCTGAGCGGTACTGCGCAGAGACCGCGCCTCTCCGTGTTCCGCAGCAACAGCCATATGTACGCGCAGATTATCGACGATACGGTCGGCCGTACCCTCGTCGCTGCTTCCACGCTGGAGAAGGAGGCAAAGAGCGCGCTGGAGCACACGGATACCGTGGAAGCTGCTGCGTTTGTCGGCAAGCTCATCGCAGAGCGCGCGAAGGAGCAGGGTATCAGCGCCGTCGTGTTTGACAGAGGTGGATTCCTCTATACGGGTAAGATTCAGGCGCTCGCAGACGCTGCACGCGAAGCCGGCTTACAATTCTAAGAGGGGGAACAGAAGACAATGGCAATGAATCGCGATAGAAACGATCAGAAGAATTCTGAGTACAACGACAAGGTCGTCGCCATCAAGCGCGTCAGCAAGACCGTCAAGGGCGGCCGCACGATGCGTTTCTCCGCTCTCGTGGTTGTAGGAGACGGCAAGGGCAAGGTCGGCGTCGGACTCGGCAAGGCAGGTGAGGTTCCGGAGGCAATTCGCAAGGGCAAAGAGGCAGCTATGAGAAACATTGTCTCGATTGCAATTGACGAGAACAAGAGCATTCCGCACGACTACACGGGTGCGTTCGGCAGCGCCGAAGTGCTCATGAAGCGCGCACCGGAAGGTACCGGTATCATCGCAGGCGGCCCGGTCCGTGCTGTGGTTGAGCTCGCAGGTATCCAGAACATCCGTACCAAGTCGCTCGGTTCCAACAACAAGACCAACGTTGTGCTTGCGACCCTGGAGGGACTCAAGGCAATCCGCTCTCCGGAGGAGATTGCAAAGAGACGCGGCAAGTCCGTGGAAGAAATTCTCGGCTGAATAGGAGGACAGGAACATGGCGAAGCAGCTTTAAGATTACTCTTGTTAAGTCCCCGATCGGCGCAATTCCGAAGCAGAGAGCGACTGTGGTCGCACTGGGACTCAAGAAAATGCACAAGACCGTCATCATGCCGGATAACGAGGCAATGCGCGGCATGGTTTGGCACGTGAGACACCTTGTGCGTGTCGAAGAAGTAGAAGAATAAGGATAGGAGGTTCAGTCATGGATTTATCGAATTTGAGACCGGCTGAGGGCGCTGTCCACTCTGACAACTTCAGACGCGGCCGCGGTCACGGATCCGGCAACGGAAAGACTGCCGGCAAGGGACACAAGGGTCAGAAGGCGCGTTCCGGCGCTCCGAGACCGGGCTTCGAGGGTGGCCAGATGCCGCTCTACAGACGCATTCCGAAGAGAGGCTTCAAGAACCGCAACACGAAGGATATCGTGGCGGTCAATGTCGAGAGACTTGAGAAGTTCGAGAACGGAAGCGAAGTGACGGCTGAGTCGCTGATCGCACTCGGCATCATCTCCCACGCACGTGACGGCGTGAAGATCCTTGGCAACGGCGAGCTCACCAAGAAGCTGACCGTCAAGGTTTGCGCAGTCAGCGAGGGTGCAAAGGCTAAGATTGAGGCGGTAGGCGGTACCTGCGAGGTGCTGTAACTATGCTGAAGAGTCTCCGACAGGCATTGAAAGTCAAGGAGGTTCGGCAACGGCTCTTGTTCACCCTTCTGATGCTGATTGTGATCCGCTTCGGAAGCAATCTACCGATTCCCGGCGTGAACACGGACTATCTGAAGAACTTCTTTGAACAGCAAAGACAGAGCTCCGGCAATGCGTTTAATTTCTTTAACGCGATTACCGGTGGCTCGTTTGAGCAGATGAGCGTTCTTGCGCTCAGCATCACACCTTACATCACGTCCTCCATTATCATGGAGCTCATGACGATTGCCATCCCGCGGCTTGAGGAACTGCAGCGGGAGGGCGAGGACGGCAGAAAGAAAATCCTGAGCTACACGCGTTACCTGACGGTTGCGCTGGCGCTCATCGAGTCGATTGCCATGGCGGTCGGCTTCGGCAGTCAGGGTCTCCTGACCCACTTCACGTTGAAGAGCGTGGTCGTCACGATTGCGACGATGACTGCGGGTTCCGCCTTCCTCATGTGGATCGGTGAGAGAATCACGGAGAAGGGTGTCGGTAACGGCATCTCGATCGTGCTTCTCATCAACATCCTTTCCTCGATTCCGAGAGATTTCGCGACGCTCTGGGAGCGCTTCATCATGAACGCGAAGTCGCCGGCCACAGCTGTGGTCGCAGGCCTGATTATCGTGGCCTGCATTCTTCTCATGACGGTTTTTGTCGTGTTGCTCTGCGACGCGGAGCGTCACATTCCCGTGCAGTATACGGCAAAGATGCAGGGCAGAAGAGTGCTCGGCAACGGACAGTCCTCGGAGATTCCGCTGAAGGTCAACACCGCAGGCGTGATCCCGGTTATCTTCGCAAGCTCCCTGATGTCCTTCCCGGTTGTCATCTCGCAGTTCTTTAACCTGGACTACGCGAGCATTCCCGGGCAAGATCATCATGGTCCTGAATTCGTCGAACTGGCTTAAGCCGGAGCGCCCGATTTATTCGATCGGTCTGGTGCTCTACATCGTGCTCATCATTTTGTTTGCATATTTCTACACCTCCATCACCTTCAACCCGTTGGAGATTGCAAACAACATGAAGAAGTCCGGCGGCTTTATTCCGGGCATTCGTCCGGGCCGTCCGACCAGTGACTACCTGAGCGAAGTGTTAAAGTATGTCATCTTTCTCGGTGCAACGGGCCTCACGATTGTTGCTGTCATTCCGATTCTCATTTCGGGTGTCTTCAACATCGGATCGCTCACGTTCACCGGAAACTCTCTGATCATTATTGTCGGCGTAATTCTCGAGACGCTGAAGTCTATGACCTCCACCACGCTGGTGCGGAACTACAAGGGCTTCCTCGGAAATTAACGCAGAGCGCGGCGTCCGGCGGGCAGCTTTGTCCGCCGGATGCTCTACATTGCGAAGGGCACCCTAGCAAAGGAGACGGCAGTGAAGATTGTCATGCTCGGCGCACCTGGCGCCGGAAAAGGAACACAGGCAAAGCGAATTGCGGAGTACTATCAGATTCCGCACATCTCGACCGGAGATATTTTCCGCGCAAACATCAAGGCGGGCACGCCGCTCGGCCTTGAGGCGAAGCGCTATATGGATGCGGGCGGACTTGTGCCGGACGAGGTGACCATCGGGATGCTGAAAAATCGCATCCACGAGGCGGACTGCAGTGAGGGCTATGTGCTGGACGGCTTCCCGCGGACCATACCGCAGGCGGAGGCGCTGACGGAAGCACTTGCGGCGGATGGGCACCAAAGATCGACGAAGCGGTCGATATCGAAGTGCCGGATGAGGCCATCATCGACCGCATGGAGGGACGGCGCAGCTGTCCGAATTGCGGCGAGAGCTATCACGTTCGCTACCGCGCACCGAAGACGGAGAATGTCTGCGATGTCTGCGGCCACGAACTCGTACAGCGCGCGGACGACAAGCCCGGAGACGGTGGCGGCACGCTTGCAGGTCTACCACGAGCAGACCCAAGCCCCTGATCGACTACTACAGGGCGCAGGGCGTGCTTCGGGAAGTGGACGGCACGCATGGAGATGGGAGAAGTGTTCGAGGCAATCAAGGCGCTGATTTGAGCTGCCCCGGAGAATGGAGTTTGAAATGGCAGTGACGGTAAAATCGGAACATGAGATCCAGCTGATGCGGGAGGCGGGCGAAATTCTCGCCAAGGTGCACGAGGAACTGCACGCGGCTTTGAAGCCGGGAATGACGACCTACGAGATCGACAGACTCTGCGAGAAGCTGATACGCGGTTACGACTGCATTCCCTCCTTCCTCGGCTATGAGGGCTATCCCGCGAGTGTCTGTGTTTCGGTCAACGAGGAGATAGTCCACGGCATTCCCTCGAAGAAGCGCGTGCTCCGCGAGGGCGATATCGTGTCGCTCGACACCGGTGTGATATGGAAGGGCTGGCAGAGCGATGCGGCCAGAACCTGGGCCATCGGCGAAATCTCGAAAGAAGCGCAGGATTTGATCGACGTGACGCGGGCGTCCTTCTTTGCGGGTTTACGCTTTGCAAAGGCGGGCAATCACTTAAACGATATCTGCGGTGCAATCGGCGACTACGCCGAAGAGCGAGGCTACGGGGTCGTGAGAGACCTGGTGGGCCACGGCATCGGCACCGAGATGCACGAGGATCCGGAAGTTCCGAATTTCCGCATGAACCGGAAGGGCATACGCTTACAGGCGGGTATGACCCTCGCGATCGAGCCGATGATTACCATCGGAACCTACGAAGTGGACTGGGGCGATGACGGCTGGACCGTGACAACGGCAGACGGCAGCCTCGCGGCCCACTATGAGAATACAATTCTGATCACGGACGGTGAACCCGAGATTTTATCGCTCGGCAAGGACGATCCGGACAGAGAGCAATAAACCGAAAGGACAGTAGGATGTCAAAGACGGACGTAATCCAGCTGGAAGGCAAGGTCATCGAGAAGCTGCCGAACGCGATGTTTCAGGTAGAACTGGAGAATGGCCATCAGGTGCTCGCGCACATTTCCGGCAAGCTCAGAATGAACTACATCCGCATACTCCCGGGCGACCGGGTGACGGTGGAGTTGTCGCCTATGACCTCAACAAGGCAAGAATTACTTGGAGAAATAAATAATCTGCGGAAGTAAGCTATAGGCTTGTAAAGCGGAATCAAAACTGCTATACTACTATGGCGACTTTGTTGGCAGATGAAAGGAGTATCACACAATGAAAGTCAGATCTTCAGTCAAGCCGATGTGCGAGAAGTGCAAAGTCATCAAGCGCAAGGGCTCCGTCAGAATCATCTGCGAGAACCCGAAGCACAAGCAGAGACAAGGCTAAGACGCAGCAAAAATAATACAGGAGGAAGACAGCACAATGGCTCGTATTTCAGGCGTTGATTTACCGAGAGAGAAGCGTGTTGAAATCGGACTCACCTATATCTATGGTATCGGTGTGACGAGTTCCAACAGAATTCTGTCCCAGGCCGGCGTGGATCCGAACACGAGAGTCAAGGATCTCACCGATGACGAAGTCAAGAAGATTGCCGAAGTGATCGCTGAAACTCAGGTTGTCGAGGGTGATCTGAGAAGACAGATCGCCATGGACATCAAGAGACTCACCGAAATCGGCTGCTATCGCGGAATTCGCCATCGTAAGGGCTTGCCCGTTCGCGGTCAGAAGACCAAGACGAATGCAAGAACCTGCAAAGGCCCGAGAAAGACCGTTGCTAATAAGAAGAAGTAATTTTAGTAACCGCAGAATTGAATCACGTTGCATGTTTTAACGACAGGAGCGAACTTGGTTCAAGTAAACGAGAAAGTAGGTTAGTTTAATGGCAAAGCAGCAGATGTCAAGCGCGAAGAAGGCGTCCGCCAAGAAGCGCGTTAAGAAAAACGTTGAACGCGGCCAGGCACACATTCAGTCTTCGTTTAACAACACGATTGTTACGCTGACTGATTTACAGGGCAATGCGCTGTCCTGGGCAAGTGCCGGTGGCCTTGGATTCAGAGGTTCAAAGAAATCTACTCCGTATGCAGCTTCCGTGGCTGCAGAGACTGCCGCAAAAGCAGCTATCATCCATGGTTTAAAGTCTGTTGACGTGATGGTGAAGGGTCCGGGTTCCGGGCGCGAAGCCGCAATCCGTGCGCTCTCTGCGTGTGGTATTGAGGTGACCAGCATTAAGGACGTGACCCCGGTTCCGCACAACGGATGCCGTCCGCCGAAGCGCAGAAGAGTATAATCAGGAGGTAGAAAAGTGGCAGTTAACAGAGTTCCTGTTCTTAAAAGATGCAGATCTCTCGGCCTGGAGCCCGGATTCCTCGGCATCGATAAAAGATCCAACAGAGAATTGAGAAGAGCAAACCGCAAGATGAGCGAGTACGGCTCTCAGCTTCGCGAGAAGCAGAAGGCAAAGTTCATCTACGGTGTGCTGGAGAAGCCGTTCCGCAATTACTTCGAGAAGGCGTCCCGCATGAGAGGACAGGTCGGTGAAAACCTGATGGTCCTTCTCGAGAGCAGACTGGACAATGTGATCTTTCCGCCTCGGCTGGGCAAGAACCAGAAGAGAGGCTCGTCAGATTGTCGGTCACAGACATGTTCTGGTGAACGGTAAGATTGTGAACATCCCGTCCCTATCTGATCAAGGCAGGCGACACGATCGAGATCAAGGAGAGAGCAAAGTCTTCGGAGCGCTACAAGGAGGTCCTCGAGATGACTTCCGGTCGCATTGTTCCCGACTTGGCTCGAGTCCGACAAGGAGAACCTGAAGGGCGCAGTCAAGGCACTGCCGTCCCGTGAGGAGATTGACGTTCCGGTCGATGAACTGCAGATCGTTGAGTTGTACTCCAAGTAATAAGTCTACCGCTAGGGAGTCTCTGTTTGAGGGACTCCCTACGTGGGGCTTTTCGGAGTGTTTCAATGCGTGGCCAAAGATTTAAAGGAGGTATCATTCTTGTTCGAATTTCAGAAACCAAATATCGAGATTGCTGAGATCTCCGAAGACAAAACGTTTGGCCGTTTCATCTGCGAACCGCTTGAGAGAGGCTATGGTCTGACGCTCGGAAATTCCCTGCGCCGCATCATGCTCTCCTCCCTTCCGGGAACCGCGGTGAGCCAGGTGAAGATTGCCGGTGTGCTCCATGAGTTCTCTTCCATCCCCCAGGTCAAGGAGGATGTGACGGAGATTATCATGAACATCAAGAGCCTTGCAATCAAGAATAGCTCGACCTCCCAGGAACCGAAGATCGCCTACATTGATTTTGAAGGCGAGGGTGAGGTCACCGCTGCAGACATCCAGTGCGATGCTGACATTGAGATCCTCAATAAGGATCAGGTCATTGCGACCATTTCCGGCGGCAGCACGAAGTTCTCTGCAGAGCTCACGATCACAAACGGACGCGGCTACGTCAGCGCGGAGAAGAATAAGGCGCAGGGCGACCTGCCGATCGGCGTGATTGCGGTGGATTCCATCTACACGCCGGTGGAGCGCGTCAACATGCGCGTGGAAAACACCCGTGTCGGTCAGATGACGGACTACGACAAGCTCACGCTTGACGTGTTTACCGACGGCACGGCGGCGCCGGATGAGGCGGTGAGCCTCGCGGCTAAGGTGCTTTCGGAGCACCTGGGTCTCTTCGTGGACCTCTCGGAGAATGCGCGCAGAGTCGAGGTCATGTCCGAGAAGAAGAGCGACGAGAAGGAAAAAGTGCTTGAGATGAACATCGATGAGCTTGAGCTCTCGGTGCGTTCCTACAACTGTTTGAAGCGCGCGGGTATCAACACGGTCGAAGAGTTGATCAACAAGACGCCGGAAGACATGATGAAGGTGAGAAATCTCGGCAAGAAGTCGCTCGACGAAGTTCTGGAAAAGCTTGCGGATCTCAATTTGCAGCTGCGCCAGAGCGAAGAGATGGGCGAAGAGGAAGAAGAAATTCAGTAAAGACTGTCGGGCAAGACGGTGACAGTCTGTGAGTATGGTGCGGCTCCGATGAGTCCCGATATGGCACGGACCGCGCTCCCAAACGGAGGAGAAAACCAATGGCAAAGTACAGAAAGCTTGGACGCAAAACGGATGTGAGACTGGCTCTCCTGAGAAGTCAGGCGACGGCGCTCATCGCAAACGGCAAGATTGTGACGACCGAGGCGAGAGCAAAGGAAGTCAGAAAGATGGTCGAGCCCCTCATCGCACTTGCGGTGAAGGAGAAGGACAACTTTGAGACCGTGAGCGTCACGGCTAAAGTGCCGCGCAAGGATGCAAACGGCAAGCGCGTCAGAGAAGAGAAGGATGGCAAGAAGGTTGTTGTTTACGACACGGTCCAGAAAGAAATCAAGAAGGACAAGCCGTCCAGAATGAACGCAAGACGCCACATGCTCGCAAAGCTCTACGCAGTCGGCGAGTTCGATCCGAAGCACAAGAAGGTCGGCAAGAAGGTTGACCTGGTTGCGAAGCTCTTCGATGAGTACGGACCGAAGTATGAGAGCAGAAAGGGTGGTTACACCCGCATCGTGAAGATCGGCCTGAGAAAGGGCGACGCAGCGATGGAAGTGCTGCTTGAGCTGGTCTAAGCAGAGTGTTGAGTCCCGTCCCGGGATACCGGGGCGGGGCTTTTTTATTTGCTCTGCACGCAAATATCTTGTATACTTACAATAGTGGGGTGGATTGTGCGTTTTGCATAGAAGAAGAGAAGGAGGCGTAACATGAAGGCGAAGAAAGTACTTTTATCGGCGCTCGCACTGGCGTTGTTGTCGACAGCGCCCGCGACGGTCTCGTGGGCCGCAAGCGGACAGAAAATCGGCAATGTGAGACTCAATGTGAAGAATCGTCTGGAGCCGGGCAGCAGCATGAGGCCGTGACGGCGTGATACTCGGCGAGCCGGCGAAAGGGCGAACTCGGCATCTGGGAGACCGCGGATGCATATGATTTGGAGAGTGTGCGCGTGACCTCGGGCTTCAGTGATAATCTCGCAATCGGCACCGAAATCGGCGTGGAGGCGGTGATACGCACGACGGGCGGAGGCAGGACCTTTCTCGACGACACTCGGCGCGGGCGATGTACACCTCTCGGACAACAGCGTCACGATTACGGATGTGCGGCGCAGCAAGCAGCGACTCATCGTAAGTCTGCGTTTATCGGGCATCAAGGGAGGGTATGCGGAACCCGAGCAGGCGGAGTGGAAGTCCGGACAGACGGGCGTTGCTAGCTGGCGTGCCCCCTCGAATACAAGCGGCAGCTACGAAGTCGTGCTGCGGTGCGGAAACGATGTCGTGAAACGCGCTTTCGCGGTGACGGGCGAGAGCTATAATTTTTATCCTTACATGACCAAGCCGGGACATTACAGTTTCCGCGTGCGCACCGAAGCGAAGGGCACGGGCAAGGCCTCCGGCTGGACCGAATCGGGCTCAATGCGCATCAGTGCGCAACAGGTTTCCGACGGGCGCGGTGCCGTCTGGGATAAAACAGGAGGTCCCGCGGGAGAGACGAACAATATCGTGAAAGCTGGGTGGATTTTAAACGGCGACAGCTGGAGTTACCGCTATCCGGACGGCAGCTTTAAGAAGGACGGCTGGGAGCAGATTGAGGGCAAGTGGTATCTCTTCAGCTCTGAGGGCAAGATGCGCACCGGTTGGGCGCGCACCGTTTCCGGCTGGTACTATTTTGCCGAGAGCGGCGAGATGCTGACCGGCTGGCAGAATGTGAACGGTGTCATGTACTATCTGAATCCGGACGCGGATTCGCCGACCTACGGCAAAATGGCTGCGAATGAGCTCATCATGGACGGCAACAAGTTCTACTATGCGCTTGCGGACGGACAGCGCGCCAAGGGCTGGGTACAGCTCGGAGATCACTGGGGTTACTTCTACCCGGAGAGCGGCGAGATGGCACGCAATACGACCATAGACACCTTCTATGTGGATGCGAGCGGCGCTTGGAAGCGTTGAGCGGCATGTGAGATTCGAGCAAGGTGTGAGACAGGAAAAAGGGGAAGCGCCGAGGCGCTTCCCCTTTAAATTGCTTGACAAAAGTGATGATTGATTACCACTCGTGGACTTTAATCATGCGGCCGTCATCATCCACATCATAGTTCAGGACCTTGGTGTTCCTTGCGAGAGCACCTGTCTCCGGATAAAAGTAGTACCAGTCTCCGTTGATTTTGTCCCAGCCGGAATTTCTGACTCCCTTTTTAAAGTAGTAGAAATTGCCCTCTTTGTCTTGCACCCAGCCGGTGACGGACTTGCCGTCCTTACCGCTGATGGCGACGCCCTGCTCGGTCTGCGTGAGCGTATAGCTGTTTGCATCCAGAAGCTTGTGCGCAGCAAAGGCGGGAACTGCCTGTGATATGGAAAGGACCAGCGCGAACAGTAATGCAATCCGCAACCCTTTATGCTTCATGGTATTATCCTCCTTTCCCCTTTGTCTGCATCAATTATAGCAGATTTTATGCAGGAAAAAAGCGACTTAGGAGAGCTGTAAGCATATCGTAAGGAATTCTACCTTTTTGCCCGCAGAGCCTGTGTCCTATGCAGTATATAGGCTTTGTGGTATACTAAACGATATATGCCAAGTAGTGGGTGGCAGTCAAAATTTTGAGGCCGGAGGTCAAAATGCGGATTAAAGTCAGCAACTACATTTCGAGAAAACTGGTGGAGAGCGGCATCGTGCGCGGCTTCAGCGTGGTCGGCGGCGGTGCGATGCACTTAAACAATGCGCTGGGACACGAAGAGGGACTTACGATTACCTACAACCATCACGAGCAGGCCTGTGCGATTGCGGCGGAGTGCTATGCGCGCATCAACAACAAGCCCGCTGTGGTCTGTGTGACCACGGGCCCCGGCGGCACGAATGCGCTGACCGGTGTGGTCGGCGCATGGCTTGACTCCATCCCGATGCTTGTGATTTCGGGCCAGATCCGAACGGACTGGACCGCGCGCATGTCGGGTGTACACATCCGGGCGCTCGGCGACCAGGAATTTGATATCTGCAAGTCGGTCGAGGCGATGACCAAGTACTGCGAGATGGTCACGGATCCGCTGCGCATTCGCTACTGTCTTGAGAAGGCGCTGTACCTCGCGGAGCACGGAAGACCGGGCCCGACTTGGCTTGACATTCCGCTCGATGTGCAGGGTGCCTTTGTGGAGACAGACGAGCTCCCGGGCTTGATCCGAGAATTACGAGGCGGGCGGCGACGGCTTTGCGGCCCCCTCTGCACTAAAATTCCCGAGGACGAGGCGGGGAAGGGCGAGTATCGCGCCGCGCTGCCGAAGAAGGTGAGCCGGGAACTTGCGGCGGAAATCATTGACCGCATTGCCGCGGCAAAGCGCCCGGTCTTCAACGCGGGCAACGGCATACGGATTGCGAACGCGCACGCGGAATTCCTCGCGGTCGCGCGAAAGCTCGGCATTCCGGTCGTGGTCGGCTGGGATTCCGAGGACTGCCTCCCGAGCGACGACCCGCTCTACGCGGGACGCCCGGGTAACTTTGGCGACCGCCCGGGTAACTTTGCGGTTCAGAACGCGGACCTGGTCTTCTCGGTGGGCTCTCGCCTCAGCGTGCGCCAGGTCGGCTTCCAGTCGAAGGCGTGGGCGCGCGAGGCCTTCACGATTGTGAACGACATCGACGCGGAGGAGCTGAAGAAACCCACCATCCACGTATCGCTTCCGGTCCATGCGGATGCAAAGGATCTCTTGACGGTCATGAACGAGCTGTTGGATGAAAAGCAGACGCCGATTTTCGGCGGCGGCGAGGGCCTCCGCGGCATGAGCTGGAGTGAGACCTGCAAGTACTGGGTGAAGCGCTATCCGGTCGTGCAGGAGAAGCACTTAGCGGTTCCGGCTTCGCGCCCGGCAAATGTCTATGCGCTGATTCATAAGCTCGGCGATGCGGTAAAGGAGAACACGATTACCGTGGTCGGAAACGGCTCCGCCTGCGTGGTCGGCGGCCATGCCTACCGGATTAAGAAGGGGCAGCGCTTCATCTCGAACTCCGCAATCGCTTCGATGGGCTACGATCTTCCGGCGGCCATCGGCGCGGCGAAGGCAAACGAGGATCGTGAGCGCTACGAGCGCGATATTGTCCTCCTGACCGGCGACGGCAGTATTATGATGAACCTGCAGGAGCTGCAGACCATTTCCGGCGCAAAGATGCCGATTAAAATGTTCCTCATCAACAACGACGGCTACCACTCGATTCGCCAGACCGAGCGCAACTTCTTCGGCGACCAGCCGTTAATCGGCATCGGCAGCGACAGCGGGGATCTCAGCTTCCCGTCCTTTGAGAAGGTCGCGGCGGCGTTTGAGCTGCCCTATGTCGCGGCGCGGAATAACGATGAGATCGACGCGGCGTTGCAAAAGACCCTCGCGGCAGAAGGACCGATACTCTGCGAGATCTTCGTGGACACGGACCAGAACTTTGAGCCGAATCCGGCGGAAAGCGTCTGCCGGACGGCAGCATGGTGAGCCCGCCGCTTGAGGAGCTGGTGCCCTTCCTGAGCGATGAGGATTGGATGAGAATATGATTGTGCCGAGGTATCAGCCGTGAGAGTGCTCTTAAGCGGTGTGAGCAGTTTTTTGGGGCTCGCACTCGCAAAGGAGCTGCTCGACGCGGGACATGAAGTGTTTGCGCCGCTCCGGCCGAAGCCGGGGCGGGCAGCGCTGCCGCTCGCGGGGAAGGGCTTTCATCTCTTCCCGGGCGATATGGAAGAGAGGACTGTTCTTCGGCAGAATCTGGAACAGGAACTGACGGCAGCGGAGGCGCTGCCGTTAGATGTCTGTTTCCACCTCGCCTGGGGCGGGGTGGGACAGCGCGGGCGCATGGACCGGGAAATCCAGGAGAGAAACCTTGAGGCCTCGGAGGACATGCTAGCGCTCGCGGCGGAATTCGGCGCGAAGCGCTTTCTGTTTGCGGGATCGCAGGCGGAGTACGGCGTCACGCTGGAGCGCGTGCGGCGCGGGGAGTTCCCGGACGGCGCGTATGATGAGACGACACCTTGTCGGCCGATTTCGGAGTACGGGCGCGCCAAGCTCGCCTTTTCGGAGCGCGGACGGGAAATTGCGGTGCGTCTCGGCGCGGATTATCGCCATCTTCGCATCTTCTCGGTCTACGGGCCCGGGGATCACGAGACCGCGATTGTGCCGACGGCGGTCAGGGCAGCCGCGGCGGGGGAGGAAGCGCGCTTCGGTCCCTGCGAACAGCAGTGGAACTTTTTGGCGCTCCGGGATGCCGTTCGTGCCCTTCGTCTGCTCGGTGAAGCCGAGGGACAAATGCAGGGCGAAATCTTCAATGTCGCAAGCCTCGACACGCGATCTCTTCGGTCTTTTGTCGAGGAGATATTTGAGACGGCGGGACAGCCCTGCCGCGCTTGCACACTTTGCGCCGCGAGAGACAGGGCCCGAGGAACACCCTATCTCGCGCCGGACATTGCGAAATTACTGCGGAGCATAGACTGGACGCCCGAAATCAGCTTTCGCGCGGGCGTGCGGGAGTTGCTCTCGGCTACCGTCAACTGAGAGAACTGAGGGAGGAAACAGACGTGAAGAGATGTATTGCCTGCGGTGCGCCGCTTTCCGCGGAGCCGCTGCTGACCGTTGAGAACATGCCCGCCGCCGCGCAGCATCTGCCGCGCCCGGAGGATGCGGCGACCGAGCGCGGGGTCACACTCAGGCTCTGCGCCTGCACGGGTTGCGGGCTCACCCAGCTCGACACCAAGCCGGTTTCCTACTACCGCGATGTGATACGTTCCGGCGGCTATTCGGAGACCATGGATAAGCTTCGCCGCGCGCAGTACGACGCCTGGATTCCTGCCTTTCACTTAGAGGGGAAGAAGATACTGGAGGCCGGGCTGCGGGCAGGGCGAGTTTCTTTCCATCCTCGCGGCGTATCCGGTCAAGGCCTACGGGATGGAGCACTTTCACGAGCTCGTGGTAAAGGCGCGCGAAAAGGGACTCACGGTCGCGGAGGAATATCCGGAGCGGGAGGATCAGCTTTTTGAGAACGGCCCCTTTGACGGCTTTACCTCGTTTAACTTTCTCGAGCACCAGCCGGACCCGGCGGCCTATCTTCGCGCGATTGCAAACAATCTGACGGCGGGCGGCGCAGGTCTCGTGACGGTGCCGAGCTTTGAGTACATTCTCGAAGAGAAACAGCTTCTACGAGTTCATTCCGGATCATCTCTCCTACTTCACCGAGGATAGCCTAAGTTCGCTCATGAACCGCTGCGGCTTTGACGTCCTAAAAAAAGAACGCGTGAACCGCGATACGATTTCGGTCTGGGTGAAAAAGAAGGCGAGACCCGAGGTCTCGGGGCTCATTGAGAAGCAAAAGAGCATTGCACGGGATATCACGGGCCTTGTGGATGAGGCTGCGGCGCGCGGGAAGGTCGCAATCTGGGGCGCTTCGCACCAGGGTTTTTCGATTGCGGCTTCCCTCGGACTCGGCGACAGAATCTGCTACATCATCGACTCCGCGCCCTTTAAGCAGGGACACATAGCCCCCGCTTCGCACATCCCGATTGTCTCGCCGGAGACGGCGCTGCGGGATCCGGCGGGCTCAATACTGATTGTCGCGCCGGGCTACACCGAGGAGATTGCGGCGCGCATTCGCGAGAACTTCCCGGCGGGAACCGAGATTTGGACGCTTCGGAGCGACAGACCCGAGCGCCTCACAGACAGGAGAGATGCATGAAAGCCTTTGTGTTACAGGCACCGGGACGCGCGCTGCTGATTGACGATGCGCCCTGCGCCGTTTTGGAGGAACCCTACGGCGCTGTTTTAGAGCCGGTGGTTGTGTCCCCCTGCAGTTCGGATGTCAACACGGTTTACGGGAGCGGTTCCAAAAAGCCGGACAATCTGATTTTAGGACACGAGTGCATTGCGCGGGTCAAGGCGGTCGCAAGTCGCGTGCGGGACTTTCAGGTAGGCGACCTGGTTGCGGTGCCGGCCATCACGCCGGACTGGCGGAATGTCGAAATTCAGGAGGGGAACGATCGCCACGCGGGGCGCCCCTTCTCGGGGAATGCGCTCGGGCGGAGCATTCCGGGTGTATTTGCCGAGGAATTTGCGATTGCGGATGCCGATACGACCCTTGCAAAGCTGCCGGAGGGCGTGTGCCTCGAGGACGCGCTGATGTGCGTCGATATGGCGACGACCGGTTTTACCGGCGTTGAGGCTGCGGAACTTAAATTCGGAGACACCGTCGTGGTGCTCGGCATCGGCGCGGTGGGGCTCATGGCCGTGCAGGGGGCCGCACTGCAGGGAGCCGCGGAGATTTACGCGGTCGGCACGCGGGAAATCAGCGTGCGTCGCGCCCTCGAATTCGGCGCGACGGAGGTGCTGAGTTATAAGGACGGCGATATCCGGGAGCAGATTATGGCGAGAACCGGCGGACGGGGCGCGGATTCGGTCTTTGTCTGCGGCGGCAACGACGATACCTTCCGGGAGGCAATCGACATGGTGCGCTACGGCATAGGCCGCGTCGTGAATTTAAAGCACTATCCCGGAGACGGCGATATCGGGATTCCGAAGTTTCCGGCGGCAGAGGGATGGCGGGAAAGACCGTCCATCTGGAGCTCTGCAAGGGCGGAAGAGCGCGTATGGAGCGACTTATGCGCCTCGTGAAGGCCGGCAGAATAGAGCCCGGTCGCATGGTCACCCATAAACTCGAGGGATTTTCGGCACTCGAAACGGGACTGGAACTCATGCGGAGTAAGCCGCGGGATCTGATCAAGGTGATGGTGCGCCTTTCGCCGGGAGGAGAGGAAAAGCAGGCATGAAAAAAATCAGCGTTGTGATTCCCTGCTATAACGAAGAAGAAAATGTAGGGCCGATGGCGGAAACGCTGGTGGGCCTCTTTCGGCATGAGCTCGCAGCCTATGACTACGAGCTCATCTTCATTGACAACGATTCGCAGGACAGAACGAGAGAGTATCTCCGCACACTCTGTGCGGAGAATCATAAAATCAAGGCGATCTTTAACGCCAAAAACTTCGGGCAGTTCAACTCGCCCTACTACGGGATGCTTCAGTCGACCGGCGATGCGACGGTACTCATGGCGGCGGATTTTCAGGATCCGCCGGAGATGCTGATTCAGTATGCGGCGGCCTGGGAAGAGGGCTATAAGATTGCAATCGGCATCAAGACCCACAGCGCGGAGAATCCGCTCATGTATCACCTCCGCTCGCTCTATTACAAGTGGATACGGAAGCTCTCCGAAGTGGATCAGATTGAGCACTTCACGGGCTTCGGTCTCTATGACAAGAGCTTTATTCAGGTACTCCGGGATCTCGATGACCCGACGCCCTTTCTCCGCGGCATTGTCGCGGAACTCGGTTACCGCCGGAAGGAAATCCCCTACGACCAGCCGAAGCGCCGCGCGGGCAAGACGAGCAACAATCTCTATAAGCTCTACGATGCGGCCATGCTCTCGGTGACTTCCTATACGAAGTTCGGGCTGCGTCTCGCGACTTTCATCGGCGGCATTACTCTGGTGCTGAGCGTTGTGATCGCGCTCATCTACCTCGTGATGAAGCTCCTCTACTGGGATCGCTTCCAGGCGGGCTTGACACCGCTCTTAATCGGCATGCTCTTTCTCGGCGCGGTGCAGATTTCTTCATCGGCATGGTCGGGGAATATGTGTTGACGATTAACCAGCGCGTCATGAAGCGCCCGCTGGTGGTCGAGGCAGAGCGACTTAATTTTGACAGCGAGGACGCGGAGGAGACGCGATGAAGTACAGAGTCGACGTGGTGCGAATTCGGGAGAACTATATTACCTTAAACGGCTGGGCCATCGGGCGAAACCCGGGGAGCGAGGCGACGTTTTCGGTCGAAGATGAGGCACACCGCCCTCTGCCGTTTAAGCTGGTGCGGACACGCCGGGACGATGTGAGCCAGATTTATTATCACAGAGCTTCGGAAAAAGAATACGGTTTTGACATCCGCTTCCCCTACGAGCGCGGCAAAAACTACTATCTCGTCATTTCCGTCGAGGGGCATAAGGCGCGCATCAAGTACAACGAAGAGTTGATTGCGAAGCGCTCTTCGGTTGCGCATAAGCGCATGGAGAAAATCAAGGATCTCTGCAATATGGAGACCGTGCGCGTGGCCTTTGACTATTTTAGGAAACACGGCCTGAAAAAGCTCTTTTTGAAGTCCAAAAACAAATTGCAGGGCATAGACTCGGATTACGAGTACGCCGAGTGGTACGAGAAGACCCGCCCCACGGAGGCAGAGCTACAGCGCCAGCGGGAAACGGTCTTTGACAGTACGGCGCCTCTCTTTTCGATTGTGATCCCGCTCTTTGAGACGCCGGCGGTGTATTTGAAGGCGCTTCTCGACTCCCTGCTCGCGCAGACCTACGCGAAGTTTGAAGTCTGCCTTGCGGACGGCAGCCGTCCCGGGAGGGACACGGAAGCTGTTCTCCGGGACTATGCGGCGCGCGATCAAAGAATCCGCTATACGGTGCTCGGCGAGAACCGGGGCATTGCGGGCAATACGAATGCGGCGCTTGCCCTCGCGAAGGGCGATTTTGTGGTGCTCTGCGATCACGACGATATTTTGCCGCCCGAGGCCCTCTTCTCCTTTGCCGAGGCCATCGTGAAAGAGCCGGAAACCGACTGCCTCTATTCCGACGAGGACAAACTCGACATGGACGGCGGCTCTCTCTTTGACCCGCATTTTAAGCCGGACTTTAACCCGGATCTGCTTGGTTCGGTCAACTATATCTGCCATCTCTTTGCGGTGCGGAAGAGCCTTCTCGACACAGTCGGGCAGTTTGACGCGGCCTATGACGGCGCCCAGGACTATGACTTTATCTTCCGCGTGACCGAGAAAGCGCGGCACATAGTCCATGTCCCGAAGGTGCTCTATCACTGGCGCTGTCACATGAACTCGACGGCCTCGAACCCGGAGAGTAAGCTTTACGCCTTCGAGGCGGGGGCAAGGGCAATCCGCGCGCACTACGAGCGCGTCTATCCGGAATGCAAGATCAAAGAAGTCAAAAAGGGTGTGGACTACGGCATTTACCACACGATTTTCGAACTCACGGAGGAGCCCTTGGTCTCGGTGATTATTCCGAACAAGGATCACCGCGAGGACCTCGACAAGGCCATGCGATCCCTCCTCGAGAAGGGAACCTACAAGAACCTGGAGTTCATTGTCGTCGAGAACAATTCGACCGATCCCGAGACCTTTGCCTATTATGAGGCGATTCAGAAGGAGTTGCCGCAGGTCAAAGTCGTTTACTACGAGGGCGGCTTTTAATTTCTCGAAGATTAATAATTTCGGCGTTCGCTATGCCAAAGGGCGAGTATCTGCTCTTTTTGAACAACGATGTGGAGCTTATCAACCCCGGACACAATGCGGGAGCTGCTCGGCTACGGGATGCGGCGGGATGTCGGCGCGGTCGGCTGCCGCCTCCTCTACGAGGACGATACGATACAGCATGCGGGCGTTGTAATCGGTTTCGGCGGCATTGCGGGGCACACCTTCATCGGCCTCCACGAAGTGCAGAACAGCTACTTCCACCGCGCGCTGACCGCCCAGGACTACTCGGCGGTGACGGCGGCCTGCCTGCTGACCAAGAAGGAGCTTTTCCGCTCGGTGGGCGGCTTCACGGAGGAACTTGCGGTCGCGTTTAACGACATTGACTACTGCCTCAAGCTGAGAGCGGCCGGAAAGCTGGTGGTCTATAATCCCTACGCGCTGCTGCACCACTACGAGTCGAAGTCGCGCGGGCTCGAGGACACGCCGGAAAAGGTGGAGCGCTTTAACCGCGAGGTGGCGCGCTTTATGAAGCGCTGGCCCGAAATTCTGGAGCAGGGGGACCCCTACTACAACCCCAATCTGACACTCCGGAAGTCGAATTTTGCGCTCCGGGATCTCGACAAGGAGAAAATAGGCGAGCCCTATCACATGCCCGGCATCGAAAAATATTTGCGCGAACTGGAGGAAGAGGCGTGAGAGCGGAACAATGGGAGCGCGAGGATGCGCGCGTCACGGTCGTCATCCCGAATTACAACGGAATGAAGTATCTGCCGCAGTGCATTGCGGCGCTGAAGCGTCAGACAGAGCAAGATTTTTCCCTCCTCGTCATGGAAAACGGCTCCTCGGACGGGAGTGCGGAATGGCTCAGGGAAGAGGGGATTCCGACCATATTCAGCGAGGAAAATCTGGGCTTTGCGGGCGGCGTGAACCGCGCGGTCCGGGAGGTCAAAACCCCCTATGTGCTGCTCTTAAACAACGACACCGAGGTATTTCCGGACTTTGTGCGGTCCCTCGAAGCGAGTATTTCGCGGCACGAGCGCATCTTCTCGGTCAGTGCGATGATGATACGCACGCAGAATCATGATGAAATCGATGACGCCGGAGATTTGGTCTCCCTGCCGGGCTGGGCTTTTCAGCGCGGCACCATGGAGCCCTGCGCGGCCTATGAGAAAGAGGCCGAGGTCTTCTCCGCCTGCGGGGGCGCGGCCGTTTACCGGACGGACTTGTACCGGGCGCTCGGCGGGCTCGATGAGAGCTACTTTGCCTATTTGGAAGATATAGACCTCGGGTGGCGGGCGAAACTTGCGGGCTATCGGAATCTCTACTGTCCGGCGGCCAAGGTGTATCACTTCGGCTCCGCGACCAGCGGCTCGAAGTACAATGCGTTTAAGGTGCGGCTCTCCGCGCGAAACCACATCTTTACGATGGTCAAGAACCAGCCGCTCTGGCAGCTCATCTGGAACCTGCCCTTCTTACTCGGCGGTATTGCCGTTAAGGCGGCCTTCTTTGCGAAGAAGGGTCTGATTTCCGATTATCTGCGCGGACTTACCGAGGGACTTAAGGCGCTCCCGGAGCGGGATAAGACGGATTTCTCGAAGATTCCGACTTCCCGCATTCTCGCAATCGAGTGGGAACTGCTGCTCGGAACCCTCGCGTATCTCAACCACTATGTCTCACGGGCGATGAAAAAGGAAGCTGGAAAATCGGCCCCCAATCCAGTATAATTTCCCTATGGTAAAAGACTTCCAAAAACAATTTAATCGACTGCACATCCTCTTGGATGCCCTGGTCATCGGCGGATCCTATTTTCTCGCTTGGTATATTTTGTTTGGTCTCTACCACGAGAAGGTCGGGCGGCTCAGCTTTGCCATCTATATGCGGGCGCTCATCCTCATTGTCCCGCTTTATCTCCTCCTGAATGCGCTCTTCGGGCTGTATGCGCCGAAGCGGACCAGGGGGCGGCGGGCAGAGTTTGCCGGAATCCTAAAGGTCAATACGATAGGCCTTTTGCTCTTCACGCTGGTGCTGTATCTCGGCTCCAAAAATATGGTGCTCTATCATTTCTCGCGGCGACTGGTCGTTGTGTTTTATCTGACCTGCGTCGTCTGTATGACCGTTGAGCGCAATGTGATACGCGGCTTTTTGCGCCGCATGCGCCGCCTCGGCTTTAACCAGAAGAACATACTCCTGGTCGGCTACGGCGAAGCGGCGAAGGGCTACATAGACCGCATTTTGACCAATGCGGAGTGGGGCTATCAGATTAACGGCATACTTGATGACAAGCAGCCGCAGGGTTACAGCTATCACGGAATACGCGTCATCGGCGCGGTGAATGAACTGCGATCGCTGCTCGAGCGGAATGCCTTGGATGAGATTGCGATTACCTGCCGCTTTCCCAGTACGAGAAATTGCAGGGCATCGTGAGCATCTGCGAAAAATCCGGCGTGCACACCAAGTTCATTCCGGATTACTACGGCGTCATTCCGACCATCCCCTATATGGAAGATGTGGCCGGCATGCCTGTCATCAACATTCGCCATGTGCCGCTGACCGAGTTTTACAATGCGGCGGCAAAGCGCCTGGTCGACATTGTCGGCGGCATTGTCGGGCTGATTGTTTTCTCGCCGATTATGCTGCTTGCGGCAATTTTGGTGAAGATTTCAAGCCCGGGCCCCGTTATTTTCAAACAGGAACGTGTGGGACTGCACCAGAAAAAATTTTGGATGTATAAGTTCCGCTCCATGCGCATGCAGGTCGATGCGGAGGAAAAGAAGGGCTGGACGGTCAAGGCAGACCCGCGTGTCACCTGGATCGGACGCATTCTTCGAAAAACAAGTCTTGACGAGACGCCACAATTCTTTAATATTGTGCGGGGAGATATGAGTCTGGTCGGTCCGAGACCGGAGAGACCTTACTTCGTTGAGAAATTCAAAGAAGAGATTCCGCACTATATGATCAAGCACCAGGTGAGACCCGGCCTCACGGGTTGGGCGCAGGTCAACGGACTGCGCGGCGACACCTCAATCGAGAGACGCATTGAACACGATCTCTATTACATTGAGAATTGGACGCTGGGCTTTGATTTTAAAATCATTTTGCTCACCTTGATCCGCGGGTTCATCAACAAAAACGCTTATTGACACAGGAGATTTTATGGAAAACGAGATGCAGGAGCCGCAGAGAGGCAGAAGCCGAAAGAAAGCAATCGCGGCAGTTGCGGAGAAAAAGCCGATGAGTGCAAAGGCAATCAAACGGCGGCGCTTCATCATTATGGCGGTGCTGGAAGTTCTGGTACTGACAGCCATTTTTGCCTACGCCTATCTCCTGAAGCAGTACTCCAAAATACAGCGGCCGGTGTTTGAGGTAAAGAACGTCGAGAACACGGTGCTCACGACGGATGACATCGCAAAGATGAAGGGCTACTGGAACATTGCGGCCTTCGGTGTCGACTCGCGTGACTCCTCGGTGGGACGCGGCAACAATGCGGACGTTATCATGGTGGTGAGCATTAACCGCGAGAACGGCGAAATTCGCATTGCGAGTGTGTTCCGCGATTCGTATCTGAGTCTCGCGAACGGCAATTACAATAAGATTAACCAGGCCTATGCGGTCGGCGGTCCGGAGCTCGCGGTCAAGGCATTGAACCAGAACCTGGACCTCAACATCACCGACTATGTGACCTTCAACTGGAAGGCGGTTGCGACCGGCATTAATATTTTGGGCGGTGTCGACATCGACCTCAGCCAGCCGGAGTTTAAGTACATCAACTCCTACATCACCGAGACGGTCAAAGGCACCAAGATCGGTTCGGTGCAGCTGACGCATGCGGGCATGAATCACCTGGACGGCATTCAGGCAGTCGCTTATGCGCGTCTCCGCTACATGGACAACGACTACACGAGAACGGAGCGGCAGCGCCGCGTTCTGGAGCTCTGTGTGGAGAAGGCAAAGCAGGCCGATTCCGGTACGCTCTCGGACCTCGCGGGCAATATGCTCTCGATGGTCGCGACGAGCCTTACCTGGGAGGACGGCATGAATCTCGCGATGAATGTCAAGAAGTACAAAATCGTGGATACCATCGGTTTCCCGATGGACCGCCGTGAGATCAACATGAGCTTTAAGGGTGCCTGCGTCATTCCGAACACGCTCGAGAAAAATGTCAAGGATCTTCACACCTTCTTCTTCGGCGGTGAGGAGTACTCGGTTTCCAAGCAGGTCAAGGAGATCGACAATCACATCGCTTCGGACATTGCGCGCTATCGCGGTCGCTCCGAGGAGAGAAAGTACAAGGAGAAGATGCGCCAGTACAGCGAGGAGAACGAGACTTCTTCCTCGAAGAAGCGCAGCACGACCGAAGAGGAGACCAAGCGGAGCCGCAGCGATTCGGAGGGCGGCACGAAGAGCACGCGCGAGAGCGGCGAGTCTCGCGAGAGCGAGTCGGGCAGCGCGGAGTCGACGGATTCCCGCGGCAATGTAGTCTCGAGTTCCGGTGCTCAGAGCAGCAGCTCGGCCCGGGAGAGTTCTTCCGCAGCCGAGAGTTCGAATGCGGCGGAAAGCAGCTCGGCACGGGAGAGCAGTTCGGCGCGTGAGAGCAGCTCGGCGGCGGAGAGCAGCAGTCAGCTCCAAACGCGCGCGGCGAGCACGGCGGCCCGAGCCCTTCGGAGACCAACGGTCCCGCCCTGAACGAAGAATAAACGAAGAAATGAAAAAGAAGAACTGTCATGCCGGATCGCAACGTGCCGGCCGGACAGTTCTTTTTGTATGCGACGGCAGGGAAGAAAATCGCTTCATTGTTCACACTTTGCTCGGCATCTCAACACAATTCGTTCACAGCTTTTTTCTATACTGATAACAACGAAACAAAGTAAGAAAGAAAGCGAGGCAATCAGCATGTACGAGTCGAATGATACCTACAGCAATTTCAATAATTTCCCCTATGACAGCAGCGCGAAGCAGAGCGCAGATCCTTATAACACGGTTTCGGATGAGACATACTACAGCGCGGGCGGCGGTACGGGAACGCCCGAGGAACCGAAGAAGGGCAGCGGTCTCGCAAAGAAACTCGGCACGGCGGCGGCCTGTGCGCTGGTTTTCGGCGCGGTGGCCGGCGTCACGATGGGCACGGTGAGCCGTGCGGTCATGCCGAAGCAGGCAGCGGCGGCGGAAAGCAGTGTTGCGGCCGAGATGGTTCCGAGCGTCACGAAGACGGCGACTAAGGAGGTTGCCGCGAGCAGCGCAGCCGGCAGCAGCGAGGGGGCCACCCTCGATGTCTCGGCCATTGTCGAAAAGGCTATGCCCTCGGTTGTGGCCATTGATGTAAAGGGCGAACAGAAGGTGAGCGATATCTTCGGCAGCACGGCTTCCTACCAGACCTCGGGCGCGGGCTCGGGCATCATCATCGGCGAGAACGAAGAGGAGTATCTGATTGTCACGAACAACCACGTGATTGAGAATACGACGAGCGTCAAGGTGCAGTTCATCGACGGAAAGAGTGTGGATGCGGAGATGAAGGGGACCGATGCCGGCAAGGACGTTGCGGTGATTGCGGTCAAAAAGTCGGATGTGCCGGAGGAGACCAAGTCGAAGATAGCGATTGCCGAAATCGGCAGTTCGGATGATCTGAAGGTCGGCCAGGGCGTTGTGGCCATCGGCAATGCGCTCGGCTACGGCCAGTCGGTCACGGTCGGCTATGTCAGCGCCAAGGGGCGCAGCATCACCGCGCAGGGATAGCTCGACCGGTGAGAGCACGACGGTTGAAAATCTCCTGCAGACCGATGCCGCGATCAACCCCGGCAACTCGGGCGGCGCGCTCTTAAACATGCAGGGACAGGTCATCGGCATCAACGAGTCGAAGAGCGTGGACACGAAGGTCGAGGGCATGGGCTATGCGATTCCCGATTTCGAGCGTGACCGAGCTCATCAACACCCTCTCGCTGCAGAAGACAAGGGGCACGGTCGCGGAGGCGAATCGCGGCTACATCGGTTTCCGGGGCCAGAACGTGGACAATGAGGCCGCGCAGAAGTTTAACATGCCGGTCGGCATCTTTGTCTACAAGATACTGGACGGCGGCGCGGCGGCAGAGTCCGAGCTGCAGGAGAACGATATCATCACCAAGTTCGAGGGACAGAGTGTCTCTTCGATCGAGGAACTCAAAGGATAAGTTAACCCGCTACGAGCAGGGCGAGACAGTGACCCTTTGACGGTCAAGCGCCCGGGCAACAAGGGCTACGAGGAGAAGGAAATCAGCATCACGCTGAAGGGGCCAGAGCAGTCTGAAGCGCACAAGCGCAGATGAGCAAGGAAGAGAGTCAGGGATAAGGAGGCGGAATCACAGGAAAGCTTACCGAAGGGCATTATTCCCGAGAACGGTGATGACAGCGAGGAAGGCAGCCTATTCCCCTTCTTCGGTCAGTAAAAGCGTAAGCGCGCCAGAGCGCCGGATGGCACTCCGGAGCCGCGGAAAGAAGCAGTACAGCGTTTCGAGCAAAGAGCAAGACCCCGGGTCTTCCCAGAAGGCGGAAGAACCGGGGTCTTGTTGTAGTTGTATCGCCGGAAGCGGGTATGCGGAGCAGAGAATTAGGAGATGCGGGTGCCCGCCTTGCCGCGGAGCGCCTGTCTCGCCCTTGCGAGGCTCGTGATAATTGCGGCGCGGTTCTTGCCCGCGCTCACAAAGTCGACCGCTGCCTTGACCTTCGGGAGCATGCTCTTGAATTCAAACTGACCGGCTTCCATGTAGGCCTTGGCATCCGCAATGCTCATCTCGGAGATGGCCTCCTCGGCCGGGGTTCCGAAGTTCAGGGTCACGTTGTCAACGGCGGTCAGAATGAGGAGCACATCCGCATCCACTTCCCGCGCGAGGAGGCCGGAAGTCAGATCCTTCTCGATGACGGCGCTCGCGCCGCGGAGCGCTGTGCCCTGCTCGAGCACCGGGACACCGCCGCCGCCGCAGCAGATGACCACCTGGTCCGCGTCGAGGAGTGCCTTGATCGCATCGATTTCAACGATTGCGACCGGATTCGGCGCGGGGACGATACGCTGATAGCCCTTGCCGGAACCTCAACCGTGTGGTTGCCCTTGGCCTCCTCGGCCTCGGCCTCTTCCTTCGACATGAAGCGACCTATGGTTTTTAAGGGCTGATAGAAGGCCTCGTCGTAGGGGTCCACCGTGACCTCGGTCATGATGGTCGAAACGCACTTATAAATGCCGCGGGACAGAAGTTCCGAGCGGAGTCCGTTCTGCAGGTCGTAGCCGATGTAGCCCTGACTCATGGCCGAGCAGACCGAGAGCGGCGAAGGGGTGTAGCCCTCGTGGCGCGCCGCAAACTCGGAGAGTGCGCCGTGAATCATGCCGACCTGGGGCGCGTTTGAGTGGGTCACGGCGACCTGCCAACCCTCTTCGACAAAATCCGCGATGATAGGCGCGGTCTCCGCAACGGCCGCTTTTTGCTCCGGCAGATTGGTGCCGAGATCCTTGTGGCCGAGAGAGAGCACCAGACGCTTTTTAGACATGAGAGACCTCCTAATTCAGCTGATATGCGTGAAAAATCATGATAAAATTATAAGTTCAGAGGGACAAAAAAGCAACCGCGGGGAGGGAGGCAGAACAGATGGAAGGCAAAAAGAGGCGTATATTGATGGTGAACCTGCCCTATTCGGGTCACACGAACCCCTCGCTCGGCCTGGTGCGCTGCCTCGTCGCGGCGGGACACGAGGTGGACTATGTGCAGGCGGATGGTTTTCGCGCCCGGGTGGAGGCGAGCGGCGCGCGTTTTGTGCCCTATGACGTACCGCCGAACACCTGTGTTTCGGCTCTGAACGAAGTGCTGAACTGGGGCGCGGCATATCGGACCGTGCGGCGTATCGGCGCGAACTACGACTGCCTGATTTATGAGCTGCTCTTCTTTCCGGGAAAGGCGCTCGCGGCGGAACTCGGCATCCCCTCGTATCGCTTGATTTCCACCTTCGCGCTGAACCGGAACTTGCTCCGCGTGCTCGGGCAAACCGGCGGCCCTTATTTGACGGCCCTGTTTCGCTCGGAGCGCGTTTGCACGGCGCTGAGCTGCCTCTTTCTCCCGAAGTTTTCGCTGCGGGAGAAAAATCTCGCGGAAGCCTTGGTGAGCGAAGCGCCGCCGCATAATTTTATCTACACCCTGCGGGACTTTCAGCCGGAGGAAGCGTGTTTTCCGGAGACAAAGTACCACTTTGTGGGCCCCGCGGTCGAAGACAGGGCGGAAGAGCCCTTCTCTTTTGGGGAGAGCGGAAATCCCATTGTATACATTTCCTTCGGGACCCTGATGCATGCGGACAAGCGTTTCTGGAAGAAGCTGATTGCGGCCTTCGCGGGACGGCGGGTCGAAGTGATATGCGCGGTCGGCAGCGAAAAGCTTGTGCGCTCGCTCGGGGACTTGCCGCAAAACGTTCGGGTTTATGCCCGGGTGCCGCAGCTCACAGTACTGCGCCGCGCCTCCCTTTTCGTGACCCACGGCGGGATGAACAGTGTGAACGAGGCACTTTACTACGGGGTCCCGATGATTGTGATTCCCTTCGGTCTGGACCAGCCTCTCGTGGGGCGAGAGCTTGCGCGCCGTAAGCTGGGGCGCGTCATTGCGCCGCGGGAACTCACAGCCGCGCGGCTTTGGCGCACGGCGAAAGGACTTACGCAGGGACCCCGAAGCCCGGGAAGCGCGGATTGAAATGCAACGCAAAGCGCAGGCGAGCGGCGGAAACCTTGAGGTGGCAAAATGTATTTTGGAAGATTTGGCAGCCCGGGAAGCGGGAAGGAGGGCGGAATGAACGGTAGCCCGGAGAGGAGTAAGCGGAGCGGCATCGCGGATCTGCTCGCGGTGTTTTTCCTGCCGCTCGCCGGAAATATATCGGCCTCTTTGCTGCTGCAACTTGTTCCCGGCGCGGAGACAGCGCTTCGCTTCAATGCGCTCTGTCAGGGCTGTCTCCTCCTCTTTGCGTTTGTTTGGTACCGGCAGGGCGGCGGAAGCGCTGCGCGGGAAAAAAGGCGTTTTCCGCTGTTCGAGTTTGCGGGGACGCTCATCCTCTACCTCCTGCTGCTGTTTCTGCTCTTAAGAAGCGGGTATGCGGCTTCGGACCGCAACTATCAGACCGCGCTTCGAAGTCTCGGCGGAGACGGCGAGCGGGCCGCGCTGATTTTCTATGCGCTCTGCGGCGCGGCCGCCGAGGAACTCTTGTTCCGCGGCATTTTTGGAGCGCGGCCTCGCGGTCTTTTTGAAGCGCCGTTGGCGTGATCGCCCTGCATCGCTGCGCTTTCTGTTCGCGCTCTACCACGGCAATATCACCCAGGGATACTGGCCTTTATATTGGGCCTCGTCTTTTCCGAGCTCGCGGCGCGGCGGACTCCGGGCCGCGCTCGCGGCGCACCTCGGCATCAATCTCATTGCCCCTCATCGCCCTAGACTGGAAAAAAATAAGCGGAAAGCGGGTAAAATGGAACAATGCGTTCGTTGCAATCCAAATCAAAGGAGGAAAGCATGAAGCTATTGAGTATCGCGGTGCCCTGTTACAACAGCGCCGCTTATATGGACCGCTGCATCCGCTCTCTCTTGCACGGCGGCGACGAGGTCGAAATTTTAATTGTCGACGACGGCTCGCAGAAGGACAACACCGGAGAAATCGCGGACCGCTACGAGCGGGAGTATCCGAATATCTGCCGCGCCCCTGCACCAGGTGAACGGCGGACACGGCGCCGCGGTTATGACCGGTCTTAAAAAAACGCGAGCGGCGTCTTTTTTTCAAGGTGGTCGATTCCGATGACTGGGTCGATCCCGAGAGCTATGACAAGATTTTTGTCTACCCTCCGCGACTTTACGGCAAAGAACACGCAGCTGGATCTCCTGATCAGCAACTTTGTCTACGAGAAGGAGGGCGCCGCACATAAGCGCGTCATGAACTACAGAAAGGTGCTGCCGCAGGAGAAGTTAATCGGCTGGGACGAGATCGGGCACTTCCTGCCGGGCCAGTACATTCTCATGCACTCCGTCATCTACCGCACGGCCCTGCTCCGCGACTGCGGGCTCTCGCTCCCGGATCACACCTTCTATGTGGACAATATCTTTGTCTACCAGCCGCTGCCGAGTGTGAAGACGCTCTACTACCTCGATGTGAATTTCTACCGCTACTACATCGGCAGAGAAGATCAGTCGGTCAACGAGCAGGTCATGATAGGGCGAATCGACCAGCAGCTTCGCGTGACAAAACTCATGCTGGAGAGCTACGACCCCTACAAGATTCCGGCGAAGAAGTTAAGACGCTATATGATACTGTATCTCGAGATCATGATGACCATATGCTCGATACTCGCGATTAAGTCCGAGCTTCCCGAGAACCTCGAAAAGAAGAAGGAGATTTGGAAGTTTTTAAAGGAACTGAATCCGCGGCTCTACTTCCGTATCCGCTTCGGCTTCCTCGGACAGAGCATGAATCTTCCGGGCAAGGGCGGCAGAAAAATCAGCGTGGCGGGCTACAAAATCGCACAGAAGTTCTACGGCTTCAACTGAGGCAAACGACAAAGAAAAAGACCGGATTCCCTGGGAGTCCGGTCTTTTGCGTGTGTTTATTTTCGGCTGTTTTTGCCGACTGCCTGATAGGCGCGCGCCGTCTTTTTCTTCCGGCGGAACCCGTCCGCTCCGGCGGGAACCAGCGCAGGCATCTCGCTCTGCTCATAAATGACGGCGTAGACAAAGTAGCCGAGTAAGAGAGCTCCGAGGACATCGAGCACCGAGTGCTGCTTTAAAAACACGGTAGAGAGGCAGATGGAAACCATCAGCAGAAGGGAAAGCCCCTGCACCAAGGGATGGCGGCGCAGCGTCTTGCTCCGCGCGACCGCCGCGTGGACCGCGAGCGCGTTGAAGACGTGAATGCTCGGGAACACATTGGTGGGGGTATCGGTGCGCTGAATCATCCAGACCAAATGCTCAAAGAAGCCGTTTGCGGGGTTCGCCGTGATGCGGAGGTCGGTGCCGTTCGGAAAGAGTGTGCAGATTAAGAGCGAACTCGTCATGCCGAGCGCCAAAAAGAGGCAGAGGTCCGCGGCCTCATCTTTATCCGCACGGCTGAAATAGACCAGCGCGGCGAAGATGTAGAGAAACCAGAGCAGGTAGGGGACAATGAACACCGGCAGGAAGGGAATCCACTCATCGGCCTTTGTGTGCATGATGAGGTAATCCCCGGACACCGTCTGCTCCAGGTGGCGGAACCAGAAGATGTAGAAGACGGTATAGAGACAGATGACGGTGAAGAGATGTTCTCTCGCAAGAATATGGGCGGGAGAGTAATTCGTTTTGTTCTGATCCAAAGCGATCTCCTGTGTACATGTATTTGCATTGCGATAGCTTTTATTTTAGCATGGCGCAGGCAAACAAAGAAGTGACAAAGTGTACAGGATTTTTCAACGAAAACAAAAAAGCGCCCCGCGCGGGCGCTCTCATCGTAGCGGAAGGGAGATTCGAACTCTCGACACCACGGGTATGAACCGTGTGCTCTAGCCAACTGAGCTATTCCGCCGCATGTCTTTAGGACTTTGTCAGTATACGGGAAGATGCGCGGCCTGTCAACCGATATTTTAACACTTTTTTCGGAAACGGGACGCACGGGAAGCCCGCCGTTTCGGCAGGGTGCATTTTGTGCTATACTCAAACGGAACGTATGGATTTGGCAAGGATGTATGGTGCCGCGAGAGCCGGTTACGGCAGAGAGCGAGGGCATTTCGATGCTGATCTTTTTGGTGAATCCGAATGCGGGCGGTGAGCGCGGATACCGCGTCTTTAAGAAATTGGAGCGGAGGCTGCTCCGCACGAAGACGGCCTATCAGGTCTATGTGACGGGCGGCCCCGGGGATGCGAGACAGCTTGCGGCGCGGCTTAGCGCCGAGTATGAAGGGGAGAGCCTTACGCTGGTTGCGGTGGGCGGCGACGGCATGTTAAACGAAGTGCTGAACGGTGCCCGTCTCTCGGAGCGGCTTCGCTTCGGTTTTATACCGGTGGGGCGCGATTCGGATTTTGCGCGCGGGCTGAAGCTTCCGCGGACGCCGCTCGGCTGTCTGAAGCGCATCCTATCGCCCCGCGAGGAGCGGGAGCTGGATTACGGGGTTGCGGAATTCGGGGGCGATGAGCCCTCGCATCACCGCTTTCTCGTGAGTTGCGGCATGGGTTTCGATGCGGAGTGGCTCGCAAAACTGTATGAGTTGGAGCAGCGCCGCGGGAGGCGTTCGCGCCTCATCTGGAGGGGCTTACGACTTCTGGTCGGTTTTCGCTCCCTGCTTCGCGCACACTGTACGCGGGGCTACTTTGAGACGGACAGCGGACAGCGGGTCGAATTCGGGCATCTCTTTTTGCTCAGCGCTCAACTCTATGCCACCGAAGCCGGTGGCATACGCCTCGTAAACAAGGTGCCGCCGACGGACGGGCTTCTGACGGTCGCGGTGCTGAATACGCGCAGTCGCCTGCAGCAGGCAAGACTGTTGCTATTGCCGCGACGCAAAGCGCCGGAGTCCTATGCGGGGATCCGCGTGTACCGCTGCCGGGAGTTTCGTCTCTTTCTCGATGAGGCGTTGCCGCTGCATGCGGACGGCGAGGGACTGGGCGGCAGAAGGGAACTCACGCTGCGCTGTGTCAGACGGCGTTTACGCTTTCTCTGTTGAGAGATGGAGGAGAAAAAATGAGAATCGGACAGGGTTACGATGTACACCGCCTGGTTGCGGAGCGCCCGCTCATCCTCGGGGGCATTGAAATTCCCTATGAGAAGGGGCTGCTCGGGCACAGCGATGCGGATGTACTCTTGCATGCGATTTCCGACGCGCTGCTCGGTGCGGCGGCGCTCGGCGATATCGGCGCGCATTTTCCCGGACAGCGATCCGGCTTACCGGGGCGCGGACAGCGCGGAACTCCTTCGCGCGGTCGGGGATTTGATTCGCGCGGCGGGCTATGAAATCGGAAACATTGACAGCACGGTGGTCTGCCAGGCTCCGAAACTCGCGCCGCACATCGCTTCGATGCGGGCGCGGATTGCGGAGGTGCTCGCGCTCTCGGTGGGGGCTGTGAGCGTCAAGGCGAGCACCGAGGAACATATGGGCTTTACAGGCAGAGGAGAGGGCATTGCGGCACACGCCGTTTGCCTTTTAACGGAGAGAACGAGATGAAAATTTACGATACGATGACACGTTTTAAGGAAGAGTTCCGGACCATTGAGCCGGGCAAGGTCAGAATGTATGTCTGCGGTCCGACGGTATACAATCTGATCCACATCGGAAACGCGCGCCCCATGATCTTTTTTGACACGGTGCGGCGCTATCTCGAGTACAAGGGCTATGAGGTGAACTTTGTCTCGAATTTCACCGACGTGGATGACAAGATCATCAAGGCGGCGGTCGAAGAGGGTGTCGATGCCTCCGTAATCTCCGAGCGCTACATTGCGGAGTGCAAGAAGGACATGGCGGGCATGAATGTGCGTCCGGCGAGCTACCACCCCCGCGCGACCCAGGAAATCGACGGGATGATTGCGATGATTCAGGATTTGATCGACAACGGCCACGCCTATGTCGCGGAGGACGGGACGGTCTACTACCGCGTGAGCAGCTTCCCGGACTACGGTAAGCTCTCCCATAAGAATGTGGAGGAGAATCAGGCCGGCTTAAGAACCCTCAAGGTGCGCGGCGAGGAGGCAAAGGAAGATCCGAACGACTTCGTGCTCTGGAAGCCGAAGAAGGAAGGCGAGCCCTACTGGGAGTCTCCCTGGTGCGAGGGACGGCCGGGCTGGCACATTGAGTGCTCGGTCATGAGTAAGAAGTACCTCGGCGAGTCGATTGATATCCACGGCGGCGGCGAGGACCTGGTGTTCCCGCACCACGAGAACGAGATTGCGCAGTCCGAGGCGGTGAGCGGCAAGCAGTTTGTGCGCTACTGGATGCACAACGCCTTTCTGAACATCGACAATATCAAAATGTCCAAGTCGCTCGGCAACTTTAAGACAGTGCGGCAGATCAGCGAGGAGTACGATCTCCAGGTGCTCCGCTTCTTCATGCTCTCGGCGCACTACAGAAGTCCGCTGAACTTCTCGCGGGAGATGATGGACGGCGCAAAGGCGAGCCTGGACCGCATTCTGACCGCGACGGACCATCTTCGAGATTGCCTCGCCGCGGCTGCGGAGAGAGAGCTCACGGCCGAGGAAACGGCGGAGCTCGCGGCCTTCGAGGCGTTGCGCGAGAAATTCGAGGCGGCCATGGACGATGACTTCAACACGGCCGATGCAATCAGTACGGTCTTTGAGATGGTGAAGCGCGCCAACATCACGGTCACGAAGGAGAGTGCGGCCGCTTACATCCGCCGCGTGAAAGAGCTTTTGGAAAAGCTGCTTGAGGTGCTCGGCATTCACGATAAGCGGAAGGAAGAGAGTCTGGATGCCCGCGTCGAGGCGCTGATCGAGGAGCGTCAGACCGCGCGCAAGGAGAAGAACTATGCGCGGGCCGATGAGATTCGCGCGGAGCTCACCGCGATGGGAATTTTGCTTGAGGACACCAAAGAGGGCGTCAAGTGGAAGAGAGCGTAAAGCAGGCGGCACAGTACTCGCCGCTGGTGCTCGCCTACCTCGGCGATGCGGTCTATGAACTCTACATTCGGGAGCGCATTGTCGCGGGGGGAAATCAGCCGGTGAACCGCATGCACGGCAAGGCGGTGCACTTTGTGAAGGCGGAGACCCAGGCAAAGCTTCTGCGCTATCTGGAAGCGGAGCTCACGGAGGCGGAGAGCGGCATTGTGCGCCGCGGGCGCAATGCCCACGCGAACACGATGGCAAAAAATGCGAGCATGATAGACTACCGCCGCGCAACCGCGTTTGAGGCGCTGGTCGGCTATTGGAAGCTCAGCGGGCAGGAGGAGCGCTTCCGGGCGCTGATGAACTCGGCGCTCGCGGCGCTCGAGGAAGAGGAGAGACAGGCGCATGAACGAAAACGCAATTGAGGGGCGCAATGCCGTTTTGGAGGCATTTCGCGCGGGAAAGACGGTTGACAAGCTTTACGTGCAGGAGGGCTTAAAGGACGGCCCGATTTTGAGCATCGTTCGGGAGGCAAAGAAGCAGGGCAGTCGTATTCTCTATTCGGACAAAGAGAGTCTGAATCGCATGAGCGAAGACGGGAAGCACCAGGGCGTCATCGCGATGGTTGCGAGCTATGCCTATGCGGAGCTCGGCGATATTCTCGCAAGCGCGCGGGAAAAGGGCGAAGATCCCTTCCTGATTCTGCTCGACGGCATCGAGGACCCCTATAATCTCGGTGCGATTATCCGCACCGCGAATCAGGTCGGCGCACACGGCGTTGTCATCAACAAGAACCGTGCGGTCGGGCTCACCGCGAGTGTCGCGAGAACCTCCGCGGGAGCGCTGAATTATACGCCGGTCGCAAAGGTCACGAACATGGCGAGAACCATAGAGGAACTGAAAAAAGAGGGGCTCTGGTTTGCCGCTGCGGATATGGACGGCGAGGAGATGTATCGCATCAACCTGAAGGGGCCGCTGGGCCTTGTGATCGGCAACGAGGGCAAGGGGGTCTCGGAGCTTGTCCGAAAGAAATGCGATTTTACGGCGCGCATCCCCATGCTGGGACAGATCGATTCGCTGAACGCGAGTGTCGCAGCCGGTGTGCTCGCCTATGAGGTGCTGCGGCAGCGCCGCGGCTCGTAAAGGAGAAGTAAATGGAGTTTGAGCGAAAGGATCAGCGCGCCGCGCAGGAGGCTTGGGCGGCGGCTGAACGGCAGCGTGGCGCTGCGAGACAGGAACTCATTGAGGCGCTGGTCGGGATGATTCGGACCGGCGGGACCGGCAGCTTCAATATGATCAGCGACAAGGACCGCGTGTTTTTCGAGGGGCTTACGCTGAGTGCTTCGCCGGATGCGGCGGAGGAAGAACTGCGGTCGGAGACCGAGAAGGTGAAGCGCATGCGAAAGCGCCTGCAGGCGCCGAAGTGCAACGACTGTGAGGGCGCACCGGATCTCACCGGAAACTTTGATATGGCCGCTTGGGCGAAGGACGAGAGAGAGGTGCGCGCTTTAAAGTACATGATACTCTCGACCCTGCAGGAACTCGCGGGGCCGGTGCTGCGCGCACTCCGGCGGGAAGTGACGGATGCGGCGGTCAACGAGATTTTTTACCGCACGCTCTTTACGCTCGGCGAGGATTTTGCGGAGGAAGATCTGCTCCAGATTGCCTACGGTCTGGATTTCCTTCGGACACAGGTGGAGACTTACGGCGCGGAGCGCTGAGGCTGAAGCTGAAACGAAAACAGAAGGAGGTTTATGGGTCACAGGCATTCGAGAGTGAATCATGCCCTGCACCGCGTGCAGGGACGTTTCTTCCAGGCGGCAATGTGGGCGGAGGTTGTCATCGCAATGTTCATTTTCGTGGCAATTGCGATTCAGGTCCGGCATTTGCCCTCGCACTTACATGCAAGCTCCCACACGCAGTTCACGGAGTTTATACAGGTAGTGCTGGATATCTTATACAGGTAGTGCTGGATATCTTGATGTGTCTCGAGCTCATCATGATGCTCTGCCGTCACGACTTGGATTCCATCATTGAAGTGATGATCTTTTGCCGTGACAAAGAACTTGCTCGTGGTGCACGATAGCAATGTACATGTGCTGCTCGGCGTGGTTGCGCTCGCGTTGCTCTTTGGCATACGGAAGTACCTCTTCTTAAGCTCTGCGGAGTTGGAAGAGCACAAGCATCACCTCGACTTTATCCAGCAGGACAGAGACGACTGAATGCAAAAAGAAGAGAAACAAAAAGAGCCCGGAGACCTTTTGGTCTTCGGGCTCTTTTTTGATTTTCGGCAGTCTTCAGTCGGCAGCGATATTGACACTCGTCTCTTTGCGGTGCGCTTCGCGCGGCTGTTTCGCTTTCTTTTCTGCCGGGGGCGTATCCCAGTGCAGACTGGTTTTCCGGAAGAGCGGCTCCAGCACATAGAGGAGACAGGGCAGTATGAAGGCGACAATGAAGGCGGAAATCAGAGCGCCTCGTGCGAGCAGCATGCAGACCTCTTTGATGAGATACATTTTGGAGACAATCGCGACACCGACGGTCGCCGCAAACATGCCGAGCGAACTCGTGATAATCGAGGCGTCGCTCGTGGCACCCGCGAGGATCGCCGCCTCCTCGCGATCCTTGCCGCTTTGAATTTCTTCTTGGAAGCGGGAACTCACGAGGATTGCATAGTCGACGGTTGCGCCGAGTTGAATCGCACCGATCAGAATCGGCGCAATGAAGGAGATGCTGTCGCCCATCCAGTAGACCAGACCTTGGTTGATGTAAATCGCAAGCTCTATCGTGAGAATCAAGGCAGCCGGAACCGTGGGAGAGCGGAACACAAACATGACGATTACGAAAATCGATAGGATAGAGAGATAGTTGGTCGTCACATTGTCGCGGGTAAAGACCTCGCGGAGGTCTTCCGTCATGGCCGCTTCCCCGGTCAGGTAGGCATTCGGATCGTAGCGGGATACAATTTCCTGCACCTCTTTGAGCTGCGCTTTGGTCTCATCGGTCGCGGGCTCAAAGGTCGAAGTCATCATGAGGAGCTGATAGTCGTCGGAGCGGAATATTTTCCGTATCTTTTCCGGCAGGAAGAATTCCGGGATGCCGCTGCCAATCAGACTGTTGTAGGAAATCACACGGCTGATGCCGGGCACCGCTTTGAGTTCCGCCTCCATTTCTCCGATTTTTCCGTTGTCCAGGGACTTGTCGAGAATGACGACATGCTCGGTTGCGGTTTTGAACTCCTCTTTTAATTTCTCGTTAGAGCGGAGCGAGGGGAGGTCAGAGGGCAGGGAGCGGGAAATCTGATAGTAGATGTCGGTGTTTTTCTGCGAGTAGTAAGCGGGCACCAGCGCAAAGAGGAAGAGGATAATCCAGAAGCGGCGGTGTTTTAAGAGTCGGCGGTTAAAGCCGGTGAAGTCCGGGAACAGGGACTTATGCTTGTACTTCTCGATGGCCTCGTCAAAGACCAGTATGAGGCAGGGGAGAATCAAAATCACGCAGGCAATACCAATCACGACACCCTTTGCCATGACGATGCCCATATCGCGGCCCATGGTAAAGCGCATCGCGCAGAGGGCCAGGAAACCGGCAATCGTGGTGAGCGAGCTGCCCGAAAGAGAGACAAAAGCCGACGAGATGGCATTTGCCATGGCTTCTTGCTTGTTTGACCGCTTCAGTTTCTCCTCTTCATAGCGGTGAAAGAGGAAAATCGAATAGTCGACGGTCACGCCGAGCTGGAGTATGGCGGCGATTGCCTTGGTGATATAGGAAATCTGTCCGAGAAAGATATTGCTGCCCATATTGTAGAGCACGGCCATGCCGATGTTTGCGAGGAGCAGGAAAGGCATGACATAGGATTCGAAGCTTAAGAGCAGTACCGTGAGCATTAAAATTACGGCAATCACGGTATAAATCGGAAGCTCGGAGATGACGAGCTCCTTAATATCCTGCACCATGGCGGACATGCCGGCGACAAAAGCACTTCTCGTTGGTGAGGGCGCGAATTTGCACGATGGCATCCGTGGTCTCGTCCGCGGAGAGTGCCGTGTCGAATTGAACAATCATGAGGGTCGCATCGCCCGCATAGAAGCCGTCGCGGAGCTTGGCCGGAAGCATGTCGGTCGGGATCTGGATACCCAGCGTATCGGATACCCAGAAGGCATTGCTGACATGCGGCACCTTTTGGATGCTCTCTAAGAGCTCATCCGTATAGGCGGGCGGCATACCCTCAACGACCACCATGGAGGTTGCCGCCGCTTGGAAGGGGTCTTCGAGCAGCTGTTCGCCCTGTACCGAGCGAACGTCCTTCGGGAGGTAGGAGAGTACGTCGTAATTCGTGCGGGTGCCGATGTAGCCGAGCAGGGCCGGAATCAGCAGCAGGATTGCGACGAAGAGTACGAAACGGGGTTTCGGTAATGCGTTTTGCCAATTTATGTATCATGATGACTCCTTTTGCCTCAGTGGTGCGTCCAAGCGGTCAGGAAAGACCAGATATCCGAGAACATTTTTCCGATGCGCGCCAAGAGGCCCGGTTTCTTCTCGTTTTGTGCCCCCTTTACCTGCGTTTTCGCCTCCGTCTTTTTGATTTCCGCGCTCCGCAGCATGACGGAGACCGAACTCACATTGTCGTTTTCGGCCGCGGTCAGGGACTCCGGCGCGGCATTGACATCGAGGGAGAAGAGGCGGGTCTTTTCGCCCGTGTTTTCATCCCACTTGTTCTCAACCAAGGAACGTATGCTCTCGCTTGCCTGATGCAGGGCATCCGTGCTGTCGAGCGCGGAGGCACTCTGACGGAGTATCGAGGCGGTCGCGCCGAGGGAGAGGTCCGCATTGCCGTGAAAGGCAGCGCTGTTGCTCTGTAAGATGTCGCGGGTTGTGCGGAGCAGCGCCGTAAGGCTCGCGCTGCCGTCTCTCAGATGCTCACTCAGGGCAGCGGCATCGCGCAAGCTGTCCTGCAGTTCCGGGAGATAAGAATCCGTGGTCTCGTAGAGGCGATTGAGGGCCGAAATGCTCTGCTGCAGGTCACCCGAGAGCGCTCCGGCATCCGCTGCCGCGCGCGTACCGGTCGAAGCGCTGCCGTAGAGAGCGTCGTAGAGCGAGGAGAGGCGAAGTGCATCCAGGTCATCGCCGAGCACATCCACCTTGCCGTAGATGTCGTTTGCCTGTGCCGCGGCCGCCTGAACCTCGGCTCCCCGGTTCCAGAGTGTAAGGGCGTAGGCAATCTGTTCGTCCGAGTAGCCGAGGGAGGCAAGCTTTCGGCTCGCAAAATCCTGGAAGCTGCCCTGCGGGTACTGCGGGGCAGCGCTGATTTCGGCATCGGCGCGGTAATCAATGCCGCTCGCATCCGAGTCGGTCGCAAGGCGGCCGCTGACCCGAACGCGATTCGCGCCGCGGTTGCCGGAATCGACCGGCTGTAAGCCGTGGGCCTGCATGTACTGCGCATAGGCTTGGTAGAGGGCGCCCATTTGCGCTAGGGTGCCGCCGACAGTCTGTTCCGCTGTCTTTTTGCCGTTTGCGCTGAGTTCGCGTATGGCCTTTAAATCCGACTGAATGGCGCGGCTGTCACGCTCCAAGTCATCGCTCGCATCCTGCAGGCTCTCCGTATTGTCTCGCAGAGAAGTGAGGGTGCTCTCGCTTTCCTTTAAGTGCTGCTTGAGAGAGAGCAGGTTCCGATTGAGTTCGCCCAAGTTCTGTTCCAGTTCACCGATGTGCCGATCGGCGGCATCCATATGAGCGCCGACGGGCCCGAGATCCGCCGTGAGCGCATCCATATTGCCGAGGAAGGCATCCAGGTTGCCGTAGAACTCGCTCTCGCGGCTCTGTATGTTTTTTTGCACGCGGTTTAAGCCGTCGAGGCCGTCCGCTGCCTGTCCCAGTTTCCCCTGCATGCCCTGCATGGAATCATAGAGTTGATCGCCGGCCGCGGTCAGCTGCTTCCAGGAGTCCTCGATGTCCCGCTTGCTGTCCTGTAAGTCCTTTAAGTCGCCGAGCCGTCCCGCGGCATTGATCGGGCCGAGGAGGAAGGTGAAACCGTTAAAGCTGAAGTCCTCGCTGCCCACGGAGAGCACATATTCCTTCTCCTCGCCGGGAAGCCAGAAGAAAACCGCGGTCTTTAAGTTGCCGACGGTCTGAATCTGGGCGTCCGGTGCCGAGAGGGAGAGGATGTCGTTTTGGTTAAAGACAGCCGCAGCGGTCAGGAACCAATTGTTTTTTTGGTACTCGCTGCTCGCGGGATTCGGAACGGCGCGGATGTGAATTTCGACCACGCCCTTTTCGCCGGCGAGTTGTGCCGCCTCAACCGGGACCCCGTTCAGACGATACTGAATCGAGAGAACGAAGGGCAGGGTTTCAAAAGGCGCGCGGGTCTTTCCTTCGAAATAGAAGTGAGAGGGGGCGTTTTCGCCGAGCGAAAAGCGAACTTTGCCCTCGGAAATCTCCGGCTTGATGCCGTTCGTCAGGTTTTCGACGCTGTCGTAAGAGCCGTAGTCCACGACTTCGTTTGCGCCGTTCAGCGCATAGCTCTTTACGACTGCGGCGTCGGTCGGGTTTCCGTAGCTGTCGAGGCTCACATAGTAGGCCTCGTCGACCGTGGGGCGCACGCCGCTCGTCACTTCGGCGACTGCGACAAAGGGGGACTCGAGCGCCAGGATTGCGCCGAGGGCGAGTGCCGGCAGTCTTTTGCCGACAGGGTTCTTTTTGAAACGCTTCATTTCTGTGTGCATGATACTTGACTCCTTTGCTGCGATTATGCTTCGGCTTTCTGCGCCGATAATTGATATTGGAATGATAATAGACAAGTGTCTAATAAAAGAACTTTGAACATTATAATTCGAATCAGAAGGCTTGACAAGGGGAAGAAGTAAAAAAATCGGAAAGCATGCGTCAAATGCGCCGCCGGGTGCATCTGTCCGATCACGAATCCGGACCAAAGCGCTGTGTTTCGCTTCCCGCGCGGTATGCTCTGCAAAAAAAAAATAAGAAGGGGGGAGAACATGGTATCGAAGTCTACCGCCGAAAGCGTCCTTGGGACCGCAGGCAGGAAATAACGGCGATATCAATACCGGAGATGCCCGGAGGTGCTTTGCGATGCAGAGCGTGCTTGCCGTTGTATGCAAGCGGGATTGCGACGGCTGCATCCACACGGCTTTACGGCTTTGCGTTCGGTGGTTTGGCGCTAAAACGGTGTAAAAACCGGCAAAATGGACGGGAGAACGCGCAAACGGAGCGGTATTTCCGAGGCTTTGTCGGCTTGTATGTGGCAAGAGGCCTGTGCTATGATAAAAAGGCTGCTTAGACAGGGAAAGGTGTTTATCAAAGTCAATGAATATTATTGTGGTCGGTAACGGAAAAATAGGAGAGCTCTTGGTACAGCAACTTTCGAAAGAAGGGCACGATGTGGTCGTTGTGGACAGCAATGCGGCGCGCATCCGTTCGCTGGAGGAAAAGCTGGATGTCTCGACCGTGGTCGGAAACGGCGCTTCGATTGAGATTTTGCGAGAGGCGGGAGCTGAGAACTGTGACATCCTGATTGCGGTGAGCAACAGCGATGAGGTGAACCTTCTGACGGCATTGGTCGCAAAGAAGCTAGGCTGCGAGTACACGGTGGCGCGCGTTCGCAGTCCCGAGTACGACCGGGAGATGAACCTCTTAAAGACGAGCTTCGGTATTAACCTTTCGGTGAACCCCGAGAAGACCTGCGCGAAGGAGATTTTCCGCCTGCTGCAGTTCCCGAGTTTCTTAACGCGAAACTCCTTTGCGGGCGGTCGCGCGGAGATGGTGGAGCTCATTGTCCCCGAAGAGGGCAAACTCACGGACCGCAAGCTCATGGATCTTGCGCCCCTACTGGATAAGAAGGCGCTGATTTGTACGATAGAGCGAGACGGCGAGGTACTGGTTCCCTCGGGCTCCACCGAGCTCAGGGCGGGCGATAAGCTTGCGGTGGCGGCGGCAACCGCGGATCTGCCCTTTCTGCTGCGCCGCTTCGGCATTCCGACCCTCGATGTGAAACAGGTGATGATTGTCGGCGGAAGTGCGACGGCGCGCTATCTCGCAACGGATTTAATCAATGCGGGGCTCGCGGTTACCATCGTGGAGTCGGACCGCGATAAGTGCAAGGAGCTCGAGGATCTCCTGCCGAAGGCAAGCATCATCCACGGAGACGGTTCCCTGCAGCACTTGCTTGCGGAGGAGGGCATTGCGAACATGGATGCCGTGGTGCCGCTGACCGGCATCGACGAGGAAAATATTCTGATTTCGCTCTATGCGCACTCGGTCGGCACGAAGAAGACCATCACGAAGGTGAACCGCACCGAGTATCTGAATCTCTTCGGCCAGGAACATCTGGGGGCTGTTGTGAGCCCGAAGTCCCTGACCGCGAACGAGATTACCCGCTACACGCGGGCGGCGAGCCAGTCGCGCGAAGGTTCGGTAGAGACGCTTCATACCATAGGCGGCGGGGCAATCGAGGCGCTCGGCTTTACGGTTCCGGAGGAGGCAAGCTTTGTCAATAAGCCCATCATGGAGCTGCCCTTAAAGCCCTCGACCCTGATTGCGAGCATTGTCAGAAATCAGAAGGTTATTATTCCCGGCGGACAGGATTGTCTGATGCGCGGTGACTCCATCATGGTCATCGCGAGTGCGGACCGCATGATTTCGAACTTCGCGGATATTTTCCGGGAGCGCGGAGGAGAGGCATGAACTACCGCTTAATCGGAAAGTACATCGGATTCATACTCCTTGTGGAGGGGATTTTTCTGCTGCCGGCGATTGTCGTTTCCGCGGCCTATCGGGAGCCGCAGAGCGCGCGTGCCATTGCGATTGCGGCGGTAATCATCTTGTTGCCCGGTGTTCTGCTCTCCTGTATTCGGAGCCACCGTTCGATTTCGATGAGTGAGGGCTTTGTGGTCTGTGCGCTCGGTTGGATTGTGCTCTCGCTCTTCGGTGCCCTTCCCTTTTACATCAGCGGAGAAATTCCGCGCTACATCGACTGCTGGTTTGAGACCGTGTCCGGCTTCACGACCACGGGTTCCAGCATTCTCACCGAGGTGGAGAGCATGTCACACGGCCTTCTCTACTGGAGAAAGTTTTACCCACTGGATTGGCGGCATGGGCGTGTTGGTCTTTTTACTCGCAATTTTGCCGCTCGCCAAGGGTGACGGCGAGCCCTTTAACTTAATGAAGGCGGAGAGCCCCGGCCCCTCGGTCGGTAAGCTGGTGCCGAAGATTTCAACGACGGCAAAAATTACCTATATTATTTACTTTGTGATGACCGTCGTCATGATAGCGGTGCTGCTTTTTGAGGGCATGCCGCTCTTTGACGCGGTGATGAACTCGTTCGGCACGGCCGGCACCGGCGGCTTTGCGATTAAGAACAACTCGATTGCGGCCTACCCGAGCCAGCTCGTGCAGATGACGATTGCGGTCTTTATGGCACTCTTCGGCGTGAACTTCTCGGTCTACTATCTCATGCTCAGCAAGAAGTGGAAGGACGCGTTCTTAAACGAGGAGTTTCGCTGGTACTGGGGCATCATGCTCGGCGCTTCGCTGCTCATTGCGGGCAATGTGTTCCTGAAGGGCTTTTACCCCGCGGATTTCGGCCAGGCCTTCCGCGACAGTTTCTTCTCGGTCTCCTCGGTCATGACGACGACGGGCTTTTGTACGGCGGACTTTGACAAGTGGCCGGAGTTTTCCCGCTATATGCTGCTCCTCGTCATGTGCATCGGTGCATCGGCGGGTTCGACCGGCGGCGGTATGAAGGTGTCCCGCGTGTTGCTCTTATTCAAGCATTTGCGGACCCAGATGTGTCAGATGATACATCCGCGCCGCGTGCGTTCGGTGCGCATGGACAAGCGCAGGGTCGAAAACTCGGTGATGTTCGGCACGACGGCTTATCTCGCGGCATATCTCATTATCATGAGCTGCTCTATGCTCATCGTCTCGCTGGACGGCAAGGGTTTCGAGACCACCTTTTCAGCGGTCGTCTGTACCTTCAACAACATTGGACCGGGTCTCGGCATGGTCGGACCGACCGGAAACTTCAGTGCCTTCTCGGATCTCTCGAAGTTTGTGCTCTCGGTCGATATGCTCTTCGGTCGACTGGAAATATTCCCGCTGCTCTTCCTGCTCTCGCCGGAAGTCTGGACGCGGAAGCAGTTAAAGACGCGCGTGGTCCCGACTTGAGAAGGGCTTGAGAGCGCGGGGGAAATATGTTATACAAGAAAGATACAAAAAGAAGTTCAGGGAGGATAATATGAAAAAGACGGCAAAGGTGCTCTGCGCATTGGTTTCCGCGGCTCTCTTGCTTGCGGGTTGCGGCAGCGGCGCAAAGACGGAGACGAAGGCTTCCGCGGAGGCGGAGAGCACGACGACGGCGGACGGCTCCTCGCAGACCGTGGTTCCGAAGGAGCAGTTGAAGATCGGTGTGCTGCTGATCGGCGACGAGAACGAGGGCTACAGCGCGAGCCATATCAACGGACTCAAGGAGGCCGCGAAGACGCTGGGTCTCAGCGAGGATCAGCTGATTTTTAAGACCAATATTCGCGAGGATGAGTCTTCGCTCGATGCGACCGAGGACCTTGCGAACCAGGGCTGTCAGCTGATTTTCGGCACGAGCTTCGGTTACGAGAGCTACATGCTGGAGGTCGCCAAGGACCACCCGGAGATTACCTTCTGTCATGCGAGCGGAAATCAGGCAGCGGGCGCGGGACTTGCGAACTTCCACAACTACTTCGACGATATCTATGAGGCGCGCTATGTGAGCGGCGTTGCTGCGGGCTTAAAGCTGAAGCAGATGATAGACGAAGGCAAGATTAAGCCGGATCAGGCGAGACTCGGCTATGTCGGCGCTTACCCTTACGCGGAGGTGATTTCCGGTTATACGGCCTTCTATCTCGGCGCAAAGTCTGTTGTCCCGGAGACAACGATGAAGGTTCTCTACACGAACAGCTGGGGCGACCCGGCGGTCGAGGCAGAGACCGCAAAGCAGCTCATCTCCGACGGCTGCGTGCTCTTGAGCCAGCACGCGGACACGACCGGCGCGCCGACGGCGGCAGAGGAGGAGAAGGTTCCCTGCGTCGGCTATAACATCGATATGACGGGTGTGGCACCGGATTCCGCAATCACCTCCCCGACCAACAACTGGGGCGTCTACTACACCTACGCGATGGAGAGTGTGCTCTCCGGCGAGCCGATTGCGACGGATTGGTCCGAGGGCTTTGCCCAGGATGCGGTGCGTCTCACGAAGCTCGGCACGGCCGCGGCACCCGGCACCGAGGAGAAGTTAAAGGAAGTGGAGCAGCAGATCAAGGACGGCAGCCTGCATGTCTTTGACACGAAGAACTTCACCGTGGACGGCAAGGAAGTCACGAGCTATGCGCCGAACGGGCAGGAACTCATCTCGGACGGCTATTTCCACGAGTCGGAGTACCGCTCCTCCCCGAGCTTTGACTTGATTGTCGACGGCATCGAGGCGACTGCGAACTAATTCAGGAAGACCCACAAAAAGCCCCCTGCGACGGCAGGAGGCTTTTTGATTCAAAGCTGACAGCGGCTTAAGGAGGAAACCGTGGCAGAACAGGCAATACGCTTTTGCGACATCAGCAAACACTTCGGCGAGGTCAAGGCGAGCGACCACGTGAGCTTTTCGCTGAAGAAGGGGGGAGATACTGGCCCTTCTCGGGGAGAACGGAAGCGGAAAGACGACGCTCATGAACATGCTCTCCGGCATTTACTTTCCGGACAGCGGTCACATCGAGGTGAACGGAGCGCCGGTCAGCATACGCTCGCCGAAGGACGCCTTTAAACTCGGCATCGGCATGATACACCAGCACTTTAAGCTGATTCCGGTCTTCACGGCGGCGGAAAATATCATACTCGGCGAACAGGGCGGCAAGTACGATTTGAGAGCCGCAGAGCAAAAGCTCTCGGAACTCGCGGATCGCTACGGCTTCCGCCTGAATCCGAAACAGAAGGTCTACGAGCTCTCGGTCTCCGAAAAGCAGACCGTTGAGATTATGAAGGTGCTCTACCGCGGCGCGGACATTTTGATTCTGGACGAGCCGACGGCCGTGCTCACGCCGCAGGAGACCGAGCGCCTCTTTGCCATACTCCGGAAGATGCGGGAAGACGGGAAGTCCATCCTGATCATCACGCACAAGTTAAACGAGGTGCTCGCAATCTCGGACCGCGTCGCGGTGCTGCGGAAGGGGCGGTATATCGGCGAGGTCGAGACCGCAAAGGCCGATGCCTCCCTGCTCACCGAGATGATGGTCGGCGAAAAGGTGAAGCTCGGCATAGACCGCGCGGAGCCAGGGAAAGGGACCGAGACGCCTCCGTCTCGAGAAGGTGTCCTGTGTCAACGCGGAGGGCATGAGCGTGCTCTCGGATTTAAGTCTAAGCCTGCAGGGCGGCGAGATACTCGGCATAGCCGGCATCGCCGGAAACGGGCAGAGGGAGCTCCTAGAGGCCATAGCCGGTCTGGTGCCCTATACCGGTGAAATCTGGTACGGCGAGGACAACGGGGAAGAGAAGAATCTGCGCGGCATGAGCCCGGCGGAAATCGAGGCCCTCGGCGTACGCCTCGCCTTTGTCCCCGAAGACAGACTGGGCATGGGGCCTGGTGGGCAGCATGGACTTGACGGACAATGTGATGCTCCGCTCCTATCGGAACGGCAGCGGCTTTTGTGACCGATCGGAAGAAGCCGCGCGAACAGGCCGAGCAGATTGTGGAAGAGCTTTCGGTCGCGACGCCCGGCACCGCAACCCCCATTGCCAGACTCTCGGGAGGCAATGTACAAAAGGTGCTGGTGGGGCGTGAGATACTCGGAAGCCCCAAGGTTGTGATGGCGGCCTACCCGGTGCGCGGTCTCGACATTCACTCGGCGTATATGATATATCAGCTCCTGAACGAGCAGAAGAAGAGCGGCAGCGCCGTGATCTGTGTCGGCGAGGATCTGGACGTGCTCCTTGAACTCTGCGATCGCATCCTTGTATTACAGGGCGGCAAGAGCGCCGGCATTTTGGATGCGCGGAGAGCGAGCAAGGAAGAATTGGGAAGAAGAATGATGGGCGGAAAGGAAGTTGAGGCATGAGTCAGGGAAGAGAACCGCTGTTTCAAATGCATAAGCGCGGCTACATTTCGTTCGGAAAGCTCGCGCTGATTCACCTCATCGCACTGCTGCTGGCGCTCCTCGCCTGCGCGGCTGTCATTGTGCTGGTGACGGGGGTCAATCCGCTCGGCGTCTACGAGGCGCTGGTCTCGGGCGCAGTCGGAAACCCGCGGCGCCTCTGGGTCACGATACGCGAGAGCGGCGTGCTGCTTTTAATTGCGGTGGGCCTCACCCCGGCCTTTCGCATGCGCTTCTGGAATATAGGCGCGGAGGGACAGATACTGGTCGGCGGCATTGCGAGCGCGGGGCTCATGATACTGCTCGGCGACAAGATTCCGAATGCGCTGCTCCTTGCCCTCATGATTGCGGGCAGCATGCTTTTCGGCATGATCTGGGGCCTGGTTCCTGCCTATTTTAAGGCGCGTTACCACACGAACGAGACCCTGTTCACGCTCATGATGAACTATGTCGCGCTGCAGCTGGTCACCTTTTTCGATTTGCTTCTGGGAGAACCCGAAGGGCTCGAACAGCATAGGCACCATCAACCAGGCGACGCGCGCGGGCTGGTTTCCGCGCATCGGCGGCACGGGCTTTGCGGGCAGCCAGTATGTCTTCGGCCTCTTTATCATCCTCCTTGTGACCCTCTTTATGCACCTCTATTTGCAGCGCACCAAGCAGGGATTTGAGATTTCGGTGGTCGGCGCGAGCCAAAACACGGCGCGCTACGCGGGCATCTCGGTGCAGCGCGTCATGCTGCGCACCATGGCCATTTCCGGCGCAATCTGCGGCCTTGCGGGCGCGGTGATTGTGGGCGGCGCGGGACACACGCTCTCGGTCAGTACGGCGAACGGGCGCGGTTTCACGGCCATCCTGGTCGCCTGGATGGCGAACTTTAACCCGCTCTTCATGGCGCTGATTGCGGTGCTCCTCTGCTTCATGCAGCAGGGCTCCATCCAGATTGCGACGCAGTACAAGCTGAACCAGAATTTTTCGGACATCATCACGGGCATACTGCTCTTCTTCCTGATCGGTTGCGAGTTCTTTGTCCGCTATCGCCTGAGCGTCCGCAAGAAAGGAGAGACGAGATGAATTTGCTGGCCACTTTTTTACAGCGCGCCATTTTGCAGGGCGTTCCGATACTCTACGGCGCAAGCGGTGAAATTCTGACGGAGAAGTCGGGAAATCTGAACCTGGGCATTCCGGGCATCATGTATATGGGCGGCGTCTCCGGTCTGATTGCGGCCTTCTTTTACGAGAGAGCGGCGGGAGAGCGGGCTTCCGGCCTCGTGGGTCTCTTCCTCTCGCTCGCGGCGGCCCTCTTCATTTCCATGCTTGCGGGTCTCCTCTACAGCTTCTTGACCGTCACGCTCCGCGCGAACCAGAATGTCGTGGGACTTTCGCTCACCACCTTCGGTGTGGGCTTCGGCAATTTCTTCGGCGGCTCTCTCTCGCAGCTTGCGGGCGGCGTGGGCCAGATTTCGACGAAGCTCACGGCGGCCGCTTATCGGCAGAGCCTTCCGGGGCTCTCGAAGCTCCCCTTTGTGGGCAAGGCCTTTTTCTCCTTCGGCTTTCTCACCTATTTCTCGATCATCCTGGCGCTCTGCCTCGCCTTTTTGCTGACGGGCACGCGAAAAGGACTTGAGATTCGTGCGGTCGGCGAGGATCCCGCTGCGGCGGATGCGGCCGGGGTCGATGTGAACCGCGTGAAGTATGTCTCTACCGTGCTCGGGGCGGCGCTCGCGGGGCTCGGCGGCCTCTGCTTTGTCATGGAGTACTTGGGCGGCACCTGGGCGAACGACGGCTTCGGAGACCGCGGCTGGCTCGCGGTCGCGCTGGTCATACTCTCGGTCTGGAATGCGAGAAAAGCGATTTGGGGTTCCTTCCTCTTCGGCGGACTCTACATTCTCTACCTCTACATTCCGGGCTTAAACCGCTCGGCGCAGGAGCTCTTTAAGATGCTCCCCTATCTCGCAACCATATTGGTGCTCATTCAGACCGGAAGAAGGAATCGCGCGGAGGATCAGCCGCCGGCAAGTCTCGGTCTCTCTTACTTCCGAGAGGAGCGCTGAGCGATGGGCATCGGAATCAAGCTTCTGCTCGCCGAGCTACTGATACTCGGCCTGCAGACCCTACTCTATTTCGGCGCGGAGGCCTTTGAGGGCAAGCCGCACAATGTGGCAAAAAAAATAGACGGACACATTCCCTTTGTGCCCGCCTTTGTATACATCTATGTGCTCTGGTTTCCGCTGATACTCCTATTTCCGCTTGCGCTCTTTCAGGCGGATCCTATGGCCTATGCGCGCTACCAGACCGCGATTGTCGCAGACATCGCGCTGAGTCTCCTTTGTTACCTCGTCTACCCGACGAGCTTTGTGCGCCCCGAAGCGCCGGATACCCTTTCCGGCCGGGCCATGAAGCTCGTGTTTCGGGGGAGCTATAAGGGCTTAAACTGTGCGCCGAGCATGCACTGCTCCATGTGCTATCTCGTGCTGCACTTTGTCGGTTCCACCCCGGGACTGCCGCTCGCTGTTGCGGCGCTTGCGGCCCCGATTGCGCTCGGCATCGTAATCTCAACCCTCTTTACGAAGCAGCATGTCCTGATCGACGCGCTGACAGCGCTTCCGCTCGCGGCAGTCTGTATCCTGATCGGCAATCGCCTGCCGCTTACGGCGCTTCTTCACTGGATTCAGGGCGCTTAAGCTTGTCCGCGAAGGGACGGTTTTTGGGCGCTGCCTCTGTCACGGCTGGGGTAGAGAGCCCCTCGCTGTGGGCGCGGAGCATCTCTTCGCGGAGATCGCTCGCCGAGAGGAGGAGAGCTCCCTGGCTCCGCACGATGATTTGCTCGACCCCGTCCGAGGTCGCGACCGTCACAATATCGCTTGCGGCATGGCGGCCGGAAAAGCTCTCGATATAGCTGTCTGCGGTCTGCGCGGTCTTCGTGTAGACGACAAAGAGATTGTGCCAGGGATAGCGCTCCTCCTTGTGATCCTTCCGCCGATAGGCGTCAAAGACCACAATCAGCGTAGTTCCGGTGAAGCCCTGGTAGTCGGAGAGAAGATCCAGGAGCGCGAGCCGCGCACTGTCGATGTTCTCCTCCGCGAGGGCGCGGAGCTCGGGAAAGGCAAAAATAATATTGTAGCCGTCGACCAAGAGGAAGTGCTTCCGCGGCGCGGCGGTTTTGAGCGCGCGATACGCGCGCTCTTTTGCCGCCTCGCTCGCCTCCCTTCGCTGCCTTTCCGGGCGCTTCTTGTCGCGCTGCCGGTTCTGATAAAAGGTGCGGTCCAAGATTGCATCGATTTCTTCCAAAGAGAGCGGAGCGCTCTCTTTTTTGGTGCGGATAGGAGCGTCTTCGGGAAGCGCTTCCTCTGCGGCGCTCATGTCGCGCCGGTAGGGGAGATGCATGTAGCGGGGGGCCTCCGCATAGGAGACCGTCTCACCGCTTCCGTGGCGGCAGAAGACCGAGTCCGCCGGAAAGGCGAGATCCGCCGCGGGATCGTAGCCCCGCGCGGCAATGACGCTCTCCGCATCCCGGCAGGGGAAAAAGCCCGCAAAGGAGAGGGAGAGCGAGCCCTCGCCTTTCGTAAAGCGGCGCAGTTCCGCGGCATAGTTTTGCATGGCGAGGACGGCAGCCTGTCCGTGGATTTCGGCCTCGGCCTCGGACTCTGCCGTGCCGAGCGTAAAGGTAGCGCCCATGCGGTCCAGATCGTTTAAGGCTCTGCCGAGCGAAGACGCGGGCAGGCGGAGCGAAAAGGCATAGTAGGGCTCCAGAAGGCAGGGGGCCGCGGAAAAGAGACCGGCGCGGAGCGCCCGTATGGCGGCCTGCCGAAAATCGCCGCCCTCGGTGTGCTTCTCGTGGGCCCGTCCCGCAATGAGGGTGATTTTAAGATCCGTGAGCGGTGCCCCGCTCAAAATCCCGGGAATTTCCTCTTCTTCCAAGGTGCGCAGCACCTGCTGCTGGTATTGGTTCGCGAGGAGCTCGGTGCCGAGCGCGCTCTCAACCTGCACGCCGGAGCCCGGTTCCAGGGGCTCGAGGAAGAGATGTACTTCCGCGTAGTGGCGGAGCGGCTCAAAATGGCCCGCGCCCTCGGCGCTCTCGGTGACGGTCTCGCGGTAGCTGACGCCCGCGGGTTCAAAGGAGACCGCGAGCGAAAAACGGCGTTCCAACAGTTCCGTGAGGATTTCCAGCTGCATTTCGCCCATCAGAGAGACCAGCAGGGTCTTGCCGCCGGCGTCGAGGGAAAATCGGAGACTCGGCTCCTCCTCCTCGAGAGAACGGAGGCGGGGCAGCAGTTCCGTGAGCGAAGCGAATTCCGGTAAAATAAGGCGATAACGGAGCACCGGGGTCAAAATAGGTAACGTATGTTCTCCGCTCTCCGCCCCCAGTCCCATGCCCGCGCGACTCTCCGTGAGCCCCGTTACGGCGACCACGCTGCCCGCGGGCGCCTCTTTTAAGAGGGAGTAGGAGCGCCCCGAGTAGAGGCGCAGCTGCTCGACCTTTTCGTCGAGCGGCGGGAGCGGCATCTTGGCGCTCAGGCTGCCTCCCGTGATTTTCAGGAAGCTTAGGCGCGCCCCCTTCTCGTCCGTGCCGATTTTAAAGACACGGGCCGAAAATGCCTCCGGGTAGACCGGCGGAACAAAGAGGCGGGAGATGCCGTCCAGGAGTTCCGTGATGCCCTCCGCACGGAGGGCGGAACCGAAGAAGCAGGGGAAAAGCGCCGGGCCTTAAAAAGAGCCGCAATTTCCGCTTCGCTCGGCGGCGTGCCGTGCTCCAGATAGCGGTTTAGGAGCGTCTCGTCTAAGAGGGAGAGCTCCTCCGCGAGATCGGGGCTGTCTACCTTGCGGGAGAAGTCGATGAACTCGCCGTTAAGCCGCGTGCGGAGCGAGGAAAGCTGCGCCTCCCGGGTGCCGACCTGCCGGTCCGTCTTATTGAAGAAGACGAGGCAGGGGATGCGGTAGCGGCGAAGAAGCTGCCAGAGCGTAAGACTGTGTCCCTGTACGCCCTCGGCCGCGCTGATCACGAGAATCGCGAGGTCCAGAACCTGAAGGACGCGCTCGGCCTCCGGGGAGAAGTCCACATGCCCCGGGGTGTCGAGCAGAGTCACCGCGAGATCGCCGTATTCAAAATAGGCCTGCTTTGAAAAAATGGTGACCCCGCGGCGTTTCTCCGCGGGGTCGGTGTCCAGAAAGGCAGAGCCGTAATCGACGCGTCCCGGCGCGCGGAGCGCACCGGAGGCGACGAGGAGGGCCTCGGAAAGCGTGGTTTTGCCGGCATCCACATGGGCCAGGATGCCGAGCGTCAGGCGGCGCATCAATTTTTGGTCAGGTGGAAGGCAAAGCCGCCGATCTCATCCGAGAGATAGAGGAAGGTGGTTCTGCCGGCAGCGTCCACCCGGCGGGTCGACTCGTCGAAGGCGAAGCCGCGCTGTCTTAAGTAGTACTCCGCGCGGTCCACATTGTCCGCGCCGATCGCAACGTGCCCCAGGCTTCCGCGGCCCATGAACTTCATGACCTCGACCGCGGTGCCGGTGAAGACCGAGAGTTCGGTGTCGTTATAGTCAAAGTCGAAGATTGAGCAGAGAAGCGTTGCCGTCTTCTTTGCCTCCGCCTCGTCCTTCGAGTTGATGCCCACGTGCTTGATGCGGAAGTTTAACATGGTCTTCACGGCCTCGCGGGTGCGCGCCGTGATTTTATCGAAGGCCTTCGCCTTGATATCGTCCTTGGTCGCAAGCCAGGTGCCGCCGCAGGCAAAGACCTGATCGAGAGCCAGATAGTTCCTGAGATTCTCGAGTTTCACGCCGCCGGTCGGCATGAAGAGAAGGTCGCGGTAGGGCGCGGAGAGCGCCTTTAACATGGGTGCGCCGCCGTTTGCTCTGCCGGGAAGAACTTGACCGCCGAGAGACCGAGGGCCATGGCCTGCTCCATCTCGCCCGGGGTTGCGGTTCCGGGACACATCGGCACGCCCTTCGAGAGCACGTAGGAGACCAGCTCCGGCTGAAAGCCCGGGCTCACGATGAACTTTGCGCCCGCTTCGATGGCGGCGTCCGCCTGTGCCTTCGTGATGACCGTGCCCGCGCCGACCAAGAGCTCCGGCATCTCGCGGCTCAGGAGGCGAATCGCATCCGCCGCGGCAGCGGTCCGGAAGGTGACTTCGATTGCGGAGACCCCGCCCTTTTTGAGCGCGGCACCGAGCGGCAGCGCGTCGGCGGCATCTTCCAGCGCGACAACGGGGACAATTCCGATGCGGTACAGTTCCTTGATACATGCGTCCATTTTGCACATCCTCCTAAGCTAAGTCTGTATCATTTGCACTGAAATCAGTGTAGCATAAGTTAAGAGCATAGAAAAGTTTTCAAAAATGCGTTAAGATAGCGGTACATGTCTAGAACAGGGAGGAACTACAATGAAGGTAGTCATTCTGGCCGGCGGCTTCGGCACCAGAATCACGGAGGAAAGCTATTTAAGGCCCAAGCCCATGATTGAGATCGGCGGACAGCCCATACTCTGGCATATTATGAAATACTATTCCTCCTACGGTTTTCACGACTTTGTGATTTGCCTCGGCTACAAGCAGTATGTGGTCAAGGAATATTTTGCGGACTATTTCCTGCACACTTCGGATGTAACCTTCGATCTCGCGAACAACAGCATGGAGGTCTTACGGAAGCACGCGGAGCCCTGGAAGGTGACGCTGATCGACACCGGTCTGCACACCATGACCGGCGGCCGCGTGAAGCGCATTCGGGACTATGTCGGCGACGAGCCCTTCCTCCTGACTTACGGAGACGGCGTGTCGGATGTGGATCTCGATGCCCTGATTGCCTTCCACCGGGAGAAGAAGCGCATCGCGACTCTGACCATGGTGAACATAGGGCAGGCGAAGGGCGTACTCGATGTCGGCGAGGGCGGCGAAATTCACTCCTTCCGCGAGAAGGATGACAGCGACGGCGCCGTGATTAACGGCGGCTTCATGGTCTGTGAGCCGGGCATTTTCGATTACATCGCGGGCGATGATACCGTGCTCGAGCAGGACCCGTTCCGGAAGCTCTGCAGCGACCGGGAGTTGGTGGGCTACTACCACAAGGGTTTCTGGCAGTGCATGGATACGCAGCGGGAAAAGAATAAGTTAGAAGAGCTCTGGGAGAGCGGAAACGCCCCCTGGAAGCGATGGTAAGGAGAAACTTGCATGTTTGAAGATAAGACAGAAGCAGAGGCGCGTAAGGAGATACTGGCGCTGGTGGAAGAGTATGCGGAGCGTTTCCGCGAGAAGAAAAAGCCCTTTCAGCCGGGCGACCGCATTTCCTACGCGTCCCGTGTCTACGACCACAAGGAGATGGTGAATGCGGCGGATGCCGTATTGGAGTTCTGGCTGACCTCCGGTCGCTACAGCGATCTCTTTGAGAAGAAACTCGGCGAGTACCTGGGCGTCCCCTATGTGTCGCTCGTAAACTCGGGTTCGAGCGCGAACCTCCTCGCCTTCATGGCGCTGACTTCCCCGAAGCTCGGCGAGCGTCGGGTGAAGCGGGGCGATGAGGTCATCACCGTGGCCTGCGGCTTCCCGACCACGGTCACGCCCATCATCCAGTACGGCGCGATTCCGGTCTTTGTGGATGTCTGCATTCCGCAGTACAACATCGATGTGACCAAGCTTGAGGCAGCGCTCTCCGAGAAGACCAAGGCCGTGATGATTGCGCACACGCTCGGCAACCCCTTTGACTTAAAGGCGGTGAAGCGTTTCTGCGATGCGCACGGACTCTGGCTCATCGAGGACAACTGCGATGCGCTCGGCAGCCGTTATACCCTGGACGGCGAGACCCGCTTCACGGGAACCATAGGCGACATCGGCACCTCGAGCTTCTACCCGCCGCACCACATGACCATGGGTGAGGGTGGAGCGGTCTACACAAAGAACGTGGTCCTGCACAACATACTCCGCTCCATGCGCGACTGGGGCAGAGACTGCCGCTGCCCCTCGGGTGTGGACAACATCTGTCAGCACCGCTTCGACGGGCAGTACGGCGAGCTTCCGCGTGGCTATGACCACAAGTACGTCTACTCGCACTTCGGCTATAATTTAAAGGTGACGGATTTGCAGGCGAGCATAGGCTGCGCACAGCTTGAGAAGTTCCCGCACTTTGTGGAGCGGCGCAAGGAGAACTTTAAGCGCCTCCGCGCGGCGCTCACACCCGCAGAGGACAAGCTGATTCTTCCGGAACCCTGCGAAAATGCGGATCCGAGCTGGTTCGGTTTCCTCTTAACCTGCCGCGAGGGCGTGTCCCGCGAACAGCTGGTTCGCTTCATCGAGCAGAAGGGCGTGCAGACCCGCATGCTCTTTGCCGGCAACCTGACCAAGCACCCCTGCTTTGACGAGCTTCGGGCAAGCGGCGAGGGCTACCGCATTGTGGGAGAACTGAAGGAAACCGACCGCATCATGCGCGACACCTTCTGGGTCGGGGTTTATCCGGGCATGACGGCGGAGATGATAGACTATATGGCCTCGGTGATTCTGGAGGGGCTGAATCAATGATGAGAGCGAAGAAGGGCGGGATTTATCTCGCCCTGCACGCTTTGGTGCTCTTTTACAGCCTCTCGGCGCTCTGCTCGAAAAAAGCGGCCTCCTATCCGGTCGCGAGTCGGGGCTGGCTTCTGTTTTACAGGGGCTGTCATTTTTGATTTTTGGGGCTCTATGCTGTGTTTTGGCAGCAGATCATCAAGCGCCTGCCGCTCTCGACCGCCTATATGAATAAGGCGGCGACCGTCATCTGGGGGCTGATTTTTCCGGAAGTCTTTTTTTCGGGGAGCGGGTCAGTGCCCCGAAACTCTTCGGCGCGGCGCTGATCATTGCCGGCATTGTGCTCTATGCGCTGCCGGAAGGGAGGAAGGCATGAATGACTTTCCCTTTTTGCACCCTCGCGATTTTTCTCGGGGCGGTGCTGCTCGCGGCGCTCTCGCAGGTGCTCTTAAAAAAAGGCGGCAATGCGGCAGTATGACAGCGTGTGGCGGGAGTACCTGAATCCGCAGGTTATCTTCGCCTACGCGCTCTTTTTTTCTTGCGACTTTCATCGACGTGATTGCCTACCGGCGCATTCCCTTAAGTCTCGGCCCCATCCTGGAGGCGAGCGCCTATCTCTACATGTTGGTATTCGGCGCGTTCTTTTTCGGCGAGCGCGTCACGGCGCGAAAGCTGTTTGCGCTCGCGCTGATACTCGGCGGCATCGTCCTCTTCACGCTCGCGGGCTGAAGCAGGGCTTGCACCGTTTGAATCAAGGAGGAAAGTGAGACCATGCAGGAAAAATACGATTATCTCCTGGTCGGTGCGGGACTCTATTCCGCGGTCTTTGCCCATGCGGCGGAGCGCGCCGGAAAGAGCTGCCTCGTGCTGGAAAAGCGCTCGCACATCGGCGGCAACATCCACTGCGACACGGTGGAGGGCATAGAGGTGCACCGCTACGGCGCGCACATCTTCCACACCTCAAACCCCGAGGTCTGGAACTTTGTGAACCGCTTTGTGACCATGAACCGCTTCACGAATTCACCGGTCGCAAACTACAAGGGGGAGATGTATAACCTTCCCTTCAACATGAACACCTTTGCGCGCATGTGGAATATACGCACGCCCGAGGAGGCGCTTGCCATCCTGAACGAGCAGCGCGCGGAGATCAAGGGCGAACCGAAAAATCTCGAGGAGCAGGCGATTTCGCTGGTCGGACGAGATGTCTACGAGAAGCTCATCAAGGGCTACACGGAGAAGCAGTGGGGGCAGGCCTGCACGGAACTCCCGGCCTTCATCATTCGCAGACTGCCGGTGCGCCTCACCTACGACAACAACTACTTTAACGACCGCTACCAGGGCATTCCGGAGGAGGGCTACGACACGCTGATTCAAAAGCTCTTCGGCAAGGCGGAGATTCTCCTGAACACGGACTATCTCGCGGACAAGGCGGGCTGGAACGCGCGCGCAAAGACCGTGGTCTACACCGGGCCGATCGACGCTTATTTTGACTATGAGCTCGGTGCGCTCGAGTACCGCTCGCTCCGCTTTGAGACCGAGACCCTTGACACGGAGAATTACCAGGGCTGCGCGGTCGTGAACTACACGGAGCGGGAAATTCCCTACACCCGCATCATCGAGCACAAGCACTTTGTCTTCGGCACCCAGCCGAAGACCGTAATCACCCGGGAGTACCCCTCGGACTGGAAGCCCGGCATGGAGCCCTACTACCCGGTGAACAACGAGAAGAACCAGGCGCGCTATGCCCTGTACCGGGAGCGCGGCGAGCGCGAGCCCGTGATTTTCGGCGGCCGCCTCGGCGAATACCGCTACTACGACATGGACAAGGTGATTGAGAGCGCTATGGAAAAGGCGCGCGCCTTGGGCCTTCCGGTGGGAGAAGAAGCATGATCATCACGAGAACCCCGTTTCGTATGTCCTTTTTCGGCGGCGGAACCGATATGCCCGAATTTTTCAGAGAGCACGGCGGCGCGGTGCTCTCGACTACCTTTGACAAGTACTGCTATGTCAATGTGCGCCACCTGCCGCCCTTTTTCGACTACAGCACGGAGCTCTCGTATTCGAAGCTGGAGCGCGTGACCCGGGTCGAGGACCTGGAGCATCCGGCGGTGCGGGAGGCCATGAAGTTCCTCGACATGCACGAGCTGCGTTTAACCTACGAGGCGGATCTCCCGGCGCGCTCGGGACTCGGCACGAGCTCCAGTTTTGCGGTCGGGATGTTAAATGCCTTCTATGCGCTGAAGGGCAAGTACGCGGACAAGAAAAAGCTCGCGGACGAGGCGATTTACCTGGAGCGCGAGCTCTGCCGGGAGGCGGGCGGTTGGCAGGACCAGATTGCGGCCTCGTTCGGCGGCCTCAATGTGATACGCTTTGACGCGGACGGCTACCGCGTGAGCCCCGTCATTGTGAGCGCGGAGCGGAAACGCGCGCTGAACGAGAACCTCATGCTCTTTTTCACGGGCTTTTCGCGCTTCTCCTCGGACATCCAGCAGGACACCAAGCGTGCCCTCTCGGATAAGACTGCGGTGCTCCGGGAAATGGGGGCCATGGTCGACGAGGCGGAGAAGATACTGCTCCACAAGGAGAGCGACTTAAACGAGTTCGGGCGCATGCTCGACGCGAGTTGGGCGTTAAAGCGCGGCGTGAGCACAAAGATCTCGACGGATTCGATCGATCGCCTCTATGCGGACGCAAAAAAAGCCGGCGCGCTCGGCGGAAAACTTCTCGGCGCGGGCGGCGGCGGCTTTCTCTTATTCTATGTGGAGAAGGACAAACAGGACGCGGTGCATGCGGCGCTCTCGTCCCTCCTCCATGTGCCGTTCAGCTTTGAGAACGGCGGCACGACGGTCATTTTCTATGAGCCGGAGAGCTATGTCGCAAAATAAAATACAGGCGGCTTATTCTCAGCCGAGGGCCACATCGAGCGCCATCATGAGGGTAAAGCCGAGCGCGAAGGAGAGCACACCGATGTCGGAGTGCTCTCCTTCCGACATTTCGGGGATCAACTCCTCGACGACCACGTAGAGCATGGCACCGGCCGCAAAGCTCAGGAGATAGGGCATGGCGGGAACCAGAAGTTCCGCCGCGGCAAACATGAGGAGGGCAGCAAGCGGTTCCACGATGCCGGAGAGCAGGCCGTAGAGGAAGGCGCGCGGCTTCGTGCTTCCCGCGGAGAGCAGCGGGAGCGAGATGATGGCGCCCTCAGGGAAGTTCTGAATTGCGATGCCGAGGGAGAGCGCGAGTGCGGCGCTTGCCGAGATGTGCGCGCTGCCGTTTAAGAAACCGGCAAAGACGATGCCGACCGCCATGCCCTCGGGGATGTTGTGGATGGTCACGGCGAGCAGCAGCATGGCGGTCTTTGAAATGCTGCTCTTGCGTCCCTCGGCCTTCTCCGCGTGGAGGTGAAGGTGGGGAATCAGCTTGTCGAGGAGGAGCAAAAAGAGGGTGCCGATCCAAAGGCCTATGACGGCCGGGAGGAAGGCAAAGTGCCCGAGGCCGCTCTCCTCGCTCTGCTCGAGCGCGGGGATCAAAAGACTCCAGATCGAAGCCGCGACCATGACGCCCGCGGCAAAGCCGGTGAGGGCGCGCTGAAGGTTGCGGCCCAGATTTTTCTCGGAGAAAGAAGACGGCAGCGGCGCCGAGGGTGGTGCCGAGGAAGGGAATCAGTATCCCGATGAGGCTTTGTTGCAGCATAGCGGCTATCCTTTCAAATCAAAATCGAACACGTCCTTCAGCGCACGCCGTCGTCCGGAAGCGGGGCGATGAGGAGGCGCAGAATGCGGAGCAGGAAATAGAGACTCACAAAGAGGCCCGCCCCCTCCGCAATGACAATGGACCACCAGACATTCCGGAGTTCGCCGGTCGCGGCGAGAAGGTAGGCGGCGGGCAGAAGGAAGACCAGCTGACGACCGATCGAAGCCGCCATGCTGTAAAAACCCTTGCCGAGCGCCTGAAAGGCGGAACTCGTGGAAATCGAGAAACCGACGAAGGGCAGGCAGAGGCCTATGATGCGAAAGGCCGGAATGCCGAGGGTCAGCATCTCCTCCGAGGCGTTGAAGAGCCGGAAAAAGAAGGCCGGCAGGAGCTCAAAGAGCAGCAGTCCCACAAGCATGAAGCCGAGCGCCGTCAGGGTCGAAAAGCGCAGGGTGTGCTCGATGCGGCGCTTATGGCCCGCACCGTAGTTATAGGCGAGTATGGGCACCGTGCCGTTGTTAAGGCCGTAGAGCGGCATGAAAATGAGGCTCGAGACCTTGAAGTAGACACCGAGTATGGCGGTCGCGGTGGAACTGAAACCGATCAGAATCCGGTTCATCGAATAGACCATGAAGGAACTCAGCGCCTGCATGATGGTCGAGGGAATGCCGACCGCGAGGATGCGAGCAAGGAGTTCGGGATGAAAGCCGAAGGACGAGAGTTTCAGGCTCACTTCCGGGTTTTTCCGCTGGTTTAAGCAAATCGCAATCAGCGCGGAGAGGCACTGGCCGAGCACGGTCGCGAGGGCCGCGCCGGCAATGCCGAGCTTCGGGAGACCGAAGAGGCCGAAAATCAGCACAGGGTCCATGACGATGTTAAAGACCGCGCCTGAGAGTTGCGACATCATAGAGAGCGTGGTGCGGCCGGTCGACTGCAGAAAGCGTTCGAAGGTAATTTCCATGAAGATGCCGAGCGAACCGCAGCAGACAATGCGCGTGTAGAGTACACCCTGGGAGAAGATGCTTGCATCGGCGGTCTGCGCGCGGAAAAAGGGGACGGCGAGAAAGAGGCCGGTCAGAACAAAGAGCAGGGTGAAGAAGAGCTCTAAGATGACGCCGCTCGCCGCAATCCGGTTGGCGCGCTGCGGCTTCTTTTCGCCGAGGGCGCGGGACAGCTGGGAGTTGATGCCGACACCGATGCCGGTGCTGAAGGCAATCATCAGCGACTGCAGCGGAAAGGCGAGGCTCACGGCTGCGAGTGCGTCCTCGCTGATCATGGAGACAAAGACAGAGTCCACAATGTTGTAGAGGGCCTGGACGATCATGGAGATCATCATGGGAACGGACATCGAGAAGATGAGTTTCCCGACCGGCATGGTGCCCATCTTATTCTCTGTTTGCGTCGCTTTAGTCGTTTCCATCGTGAAAACCTTCCTTTCCTGAGGATTTGAGTGCGAAAATGTCTATAGTTTAGCAGTATTGTAAGAATCGCGCAAGGCAGGAAAGCCTTAGGTATGTTATACTTTCCTTATCAAGCAAAATGCCGCGCACGCGGCGAAACGACAGGAGGTTGCACATGGCAGAAGTTGTGGCACTCGGAGAAGTGTTGATTGATTTTGCGCAAAAATCCAAAGATGTGGAAGGCTATCCTACCATGGCGGCACATGCGGGCGGCGCGCCGGCCAATTTTCTCGCGGCGCTCCGCAATCTCGGGCACAGCACGGCGATACTCGGAAAAGTCGGCGTGGATGCCTTCGGCGTGATGCTGCTCGGAACCCTGGAGCGCTGCGGCATTGATGTGAGCGGCCTCGTGCAGGATGAAGAGTGCTTTACGACCCTCGCTTTTGTGACCTTTAACCGAGAGGGCGACCGCGCCTTCAGTTTTGCCAGAAAGCCGGGCGCGGACACGCAGCTTCGCTTGAGGAAATCAAGCTTTCGCTGATCGATCAGGCCAAGGCCTTCCACTTCGGCACGCTCTCGCTGACCGACGAGCCGGTGCGCTCGGCGACCCGGGCGGCGGTGGCCTATGCGAAGGCAAAGGGCAAGCTCATCACCTGCGATCCGAACCTCCGCCTGCCGCTCTGGAAAGAACCGGAGGATGCGAGACGGGAGATGCTCTGGGCACTCTCGCAGGCGGACATCGTAAAAATAAGCGACGAGGAGGTGGATTTCCTCTGGAGCTGCACGCCGGAGGAGGGGCGCCGAGAAGCTCCTGAACGTCTACGGCGTGAAGCTCGCCATGGTGACGCTCGGGCCGAAGGGCTGCTATTTAAAGAGCCGGAGCGGCGCTTCCGCTTACTGCGCGGGGCCGCAGGTCTCGCCGATCGACACGACGGGCGCCGGTGATATTTTCGGCGGCACCGCACTCGCCTGCGTTCTGGAGAGCGGCAAGGATGTGTTGGAACTCGATTCCGCGGCGCTTCAGGAAATCGGTACCTTCGCCTCGACCGCGGCGAGTCTCTCGACCGAGCGCTCCGGCGGCATTGCGAGCATTCCGAGCCGCGAGGACATTGCGGCGCGGGTTGCAAGACTCGGACAGCAATAAATCCTTAAACCCACTTGACTTATATGTTTTAAGGGCGTAAGATAGCCGCATAGACAAAGACGAAAGGAAGGCTTACGCATGTCAAAGATTTATACTTCCGCAGATCAGTTAATCGGCGGCACTCCGCTCTTGGAACTTTCTCACATTGAGGCGAAGGAAGGCGTCAAGGCGCGCATTCTCGCAAAGCTCGAGTACTTTAACCCGGCGGGTTCGGTGAAGGACAGAATTGCCCGCGGCATGCTGGACGATGCCGAGGCGCGCGGCGTCCTGACCAAGGACTCGGTCATCATTGAGCCGACCTCCGGCAATACCGGCATAGGCCTTGCCTCGGTCGCGGCGGCGAGCGGCTACCGCATCATCATCGTGATGCCGGATACCATGAGCGTGGAGCGCAGAAATCTCATGAAGGCCTACGGCGCGGAACTGGTGCTGACCGAAGGCGCGAAGGGCATGAAGGGCGCAATGGCGAAGGCGGAGGAACTCGCGAAGGAGATTCCGCACAGCTTTATTCCGGGACAGTTCGTGAATCCGGCAAATCCGGCGGCACACGAGAAGACCACCGGTCCCGAGATTTGGGAGGATACGGACGGCGAAGTGGATTACTTTGTCTCCGGTGTCGGCACGGGTGGCACGCTGAGCGGCGTGGGCCGTTATCTCCGCAGTAAAAAGCCGGGCGTTAAGCTGATTGCCGTGGAGCCGGAGGCATCTCCGGTGCTCTCGGGCGGACAGCCGGGCCCGCATAAGATTCAGGGCCTCGGAGCGGGTTTTGTGCCGGATACCCTGGACAAGGATATCTACGACGAGGTGATTCAGGTCTCGAACGAGGATGCCTTCCGTGTGGGCCGCGAGATCGGCAGAGCCGAGGGCGTGCTGACCGGTATCTCTTCCGGCGCGGCGCTGTATGCCGCGCTTCAGCTCGCAAAGCGCAAGGAGGCAGAGGGAAAGACCATCGTGGTTCTGCTGCCGGATTCCGGCGACCGCTATCTCTCTTCGCCGCTCTTCCAGGATTGATTCGAAATCGAAGTAAAGTAAAAGGAGTCGTGCTGTCTGTTTTTCGGCAGCACGACTCCTTTTTGGCGTGACAAGAGGATAATGCCGGGGATCGTGCGTGATAGGACAAAAAGACAATAAGCTCTCTTTCGGAATGGTAAGACATCGGTTTGCGGCATACGGCGCGTAGATCGAAAAAACGCCCCCGCGACAGGAAGCGCGGAGGCGTGAGGGGGGGCGTAGCTCTCAGATGACAAAGTCATTGCCGGCGAGATCGGGCGCGGCGAGATCCGCGAGCGTGTAGCCGTCAAAGAACTTGTTGACAAGACGATCCAGTTCCTGCCACATGGGCAGGGTGCGACAGGAGGCGGCGCGCTCGCAGGAGGCCTCTTCCTCGAGACAGGAGACCGGAGCTAAATTGCCCTCGGTGAGGCGCAATATGTTGCCGACCGTGTATTCCGCGGGGGCGCGGTTTAAGCGGTAACCGCCGCCCTTCCCGCGCAGGGCATCGAGCAGGCCGTTTCTGACCAGCACTTTCACAATGGACTCCAGGTATTTTTCGGAGATCTGCTGCCGCTCGGCAATGTCTTTCAGGGGAATATAGGAAGCACCGACGTGCTCGGCAAGATCGATCATGACACGGAGCGCATAGCGACCACGGGTAGATATCATCATAACAAGGCTCCTCTCGCTTCATTTCTCTTTAACATATAAACCCATACTACTACGGGGTTTAATGCTTTGCAAGCTGTTATTTGAACTTATCTTATGCTATACTGCCTGCAAATCCAGTAAAGGAGGCGTTTGCATGACAGCTTACAAGAGGATTTTGACCATTCAGGATATTTCCTGTGTGGGGCAGTGCTCGCTCACGGTGGCACAGCCCATCATCTCGGCCTGCGGCGTGGAGGCCTGCATTCTTCCTTCGGCCGTGCTCTCGAACCACACCGGTGCCGATTTCCACGGCTTTACCTTCCGCGATCTGACCGAGGACATGCCCGGCATTGCGGCGAAGTGGGAGCGGGAGAAGATATACTTCGATGCCGTCTACACCGGCTATTTGGGGAGCATACGGCAGATTGCTCTGGTCAAAGAGATGATGGAAAAGCTTTTGAACCCGGGCGGTCTCAAAATCGTGGATCCCGCGATGGCGGATAACGGCGTGCTCTACACGGGCTTTGACCTCGCGTTTGTGCGGGAGATGGCGGCGCTCTGCGCCGAGGCGGATTACATACTCCCGAACTTAACGGAGGCCTGCCTCCTCACCGATACGCCCTATCACGAGGGACTTTGGGAGGAGAGCGAGGTGAAGGCAGTCCTCAAAAAGCTCGCGGCCCTCGGCGCAAAACATGTGATTCTGAAGGGCATCTCCTACGAGGAGGGGCGCATCGGCAACGCGGTCTATGACTGCGCGCGCGGCGAGCTTCGCTATGACTTCACCCTGCGTGTGCCGCGGAGCAGCCACGGGACGGGAGACTGCTTTGCGGCGGCCTTTACCGGAGCCATGATGCGCGGAAAGAGCGCCTTTGAGGCGAGCAAGCTTGCCGCGCGCTTTGTGGTCGCGAGCATACGCGCGACCGAGGACGACAAAGAGCACTGGTACGGGGTAAAGTTCGAGCTTGCGCTTCCGCTGCTCACCGAGGCGCTCACCGTGCCGCTCTTTGAGCTGGACGGCAGCCGCATTGCGAGTCTCGAGGACTTCTATGCGGAGATAGACCGGGTGCTCACGGACGGAAGCGAGAAGACCGGTCACAATCTCTCCGCCCTCGATGACATCCTGCGGGGCGGCTTCGGAAAGCACGCTTACGGACAGCAGATACGCCTTCGCTGGAATCACTTTGAGGAAAGCGCGGAGGCACTCGGCGAGGCGACGGTATTCCGCTTGTTGCGTGTGATTTTAGACCGCGAGACCGGCCACGACTGCAAGCTGGAAATCTGAACCGAGAAATGCGCAAGGCGCGGAAGCGCTGCGGGGAAGGCAGAAAAAAAGAATGCAGGGCATATTGCCCTGCATTCTTTTTAATCTGCGAGAAATACTTCCGCGTGCTGCACGCCGAAGCTCAGCGTGGCGGAGTGGCTCTCCATGAAGATGTCGATGTGCTTTCCGACCACGCCGCCGCCGGTATCCTCGGCGACATAGACGGTGCCGTTGATGACCACGCGCGTGCCCTCCGGGATCACCGAGGGATCGGTTGCGATCGTGTGATTTTCCTGTGCGAGTCTGCCCGAACTGGTCATACGTCCCCAGCCCTTGGAGCACTCGTAGCAGGGGCAGTAAGCGGTGAGCTTAAAGACGCCGAGGCTTTTGCCGTTTTTGCCGCTCACCTTCGGGCTGCTCTTTACGCTTGTGCTGTGGTTCCCGCAGCGGTCGACTTACTTTGCTTGCCGCTCTTGGTACTCGCGGCCTTTTTCGCAGCTTCGCGGGATGCCGCTTCCGCGCGCTCACGCTCCTGTCTCGCGGCCTCTTCGGCGGCAAGGCGGGCTGCTTCGGCTTTGGCCTGTTCTTCCTTCTTCAGGTTTAACCAGGCGCGATCCTTTGCGGTTCTGGTCTCAATGAGCGCGTTTTGCGCGGCAACACAGGCATCATTGAGTACGGGCACATCGATCTGATCGCTCAGATTTTCATCGGCGTTTCGGACTGCGCCCATCACGCTGTTGGATGTGTCATAGAAAACTGCGCTCGCAGAGGGGGTGTCCGTCGGCGCGGCGGAGAGCAAAGTCCGGCTCTCGCCCGCGGCGGTCGTCTCTTCGGCCGGCTGAACGCTCTTTGACTCGCCCAGCGCACTGAGCGGCGCGAGGAGCATGAGCAGGACCAGAAGAAAGATGCACGCCCTCTGAATGGCTTTCATATGTTTGTGCATAGTACCGAATCCTCTTAAGAATTATGTAAGAATTACAGCTTTATTCTAAACGGAGGACCCCGTAACTGTCAATTAAATTCAAAATAGCGGGCGTTTACTCGAGAATCAGAAAGACCTCGCGGTACTGGACGCCGTGGGCCCAGGCCTCGGAAGTGTTCGCGTAGTAGACGTCGACAACCTGGCCGCGGACGCCCGTGTCCTCGACGATATAGATGGTGTCGCTGCCCGCAAAGCGAATCTTGCTGCCGCGCGGCAGTACGGACCAGTCTGCGGCGACGGTGCGGCCTACCTGCGGTACCGAGCCGTCTGCGCTGCGCTCGCCGCGCGGATTCGTGAAACCGGTCGTCTTGAAGACACCGAGAGAAGTTTCGTTCCGGACCGCAGGGAGCGGTGCGGCGGTCTGTGCCTCTTCGCTCGGGGCCTGGATCACAGCGCTTGCGCTCTGCGCGGCGCTCTCGCTTTCCCGGCTGCTCGCGGCGGCATTGCTGCGGACCACGGCGGCAAAGCCGGGGACACTCGTTGAAACGGAAAGCAGTGCGCTGAGCGCAAGTATGCTTAATGTGGAATGAAGTCGCATGCGAAGTCTCCTTTCACGCGGAATGTTACAAAAATGTTACATATATATCTGCAATATAACACGGGAGAGCCGTTTCGGCAAGAAAAAGCTGGGAGACAGGAAGTGGCAAGGCAGAGAAGCCGGGTAAAATGACGTTTAAAAAGAGGGAGGCGGTGCACAAAACAGAGGCGGGCAAGGGAGCATTACTGGTGCGTCAAGGGCTGCGGGAAGATAGCGGAAAAACTTTTTTTGATTTGCTTGACAAGAAAGAGCAAAGGGAATATAGTACCGATAGCAGGTGTTAGCACTCCAAGCGAATGAGTGCTAACAGCGGGAAGGAGGAAGTCATGGAGCTGGATGATCGAAATCATGATACTGAATGCAGTGATTAAAAACTACATGGAAACCGGAGAGCCGGTGGGCTCCCGCACGATTTCAAAACTTCCCGGCTGCACGCTGAGCAGCGCAACCATACGCAACGAGATGTACGATTTGGAAGAGATGGGCTATCTCCTCCAACCGCATACCTCGGCGGGGCGCATCCCCTCCGATCAGGGCTATCGCTTCTATGTAAACGAGATCCTGAAGGAGACGGACAGCGAGATGCAGGCCTTGAAGCGACAGTTTGTCGCGCGGGTCGACCGCCTCGAATCGGTGCTTCGACGCATGGCGCGCATTGCGGCGGACCATACAAACTACGCTGCGGTCATCAGCGGCCCCGATACGAGCCGGGCGCGCATTAAGCTCTTGCAGCTCTCCAAGATGGATGAGAATCGCCTCTTGGTCGTGCTGGTACTCGAGGGAAATTTGATCAGCAACCGCATTTTGACGCTGCATCAGGCCATCGGCGATGCCGAGCTTCTGCATCTCAATATACTTCTGAACACGCGTTTAAACGGTGTCAGTTTGCAGGATGCCGAGGCCGAGGTCCTTGAGAAACTGCTTCGCGATGCCGGAGAAAGTCGGGAGTTGGTTGCCTTTCTCTTAACGGAACTGCGGCGCATGCTCACGGAGGAGGAAGAACTGCAGATTTACACGAGCGGCGCGACCAATGTGTTCCGTTACCCGGAGCTCACGGACGGCGGCGGCGCAAAACGCATCATCAGCACCTTCGAGCAGAAGAAGCGCTTAAGGCGCATCGTGATCGACGCGGCAGAGCAGGCGGGAGAAGAGCAGGAGAGCATCCAGGTCTTTATCGGAGAAGAGTCGCCGGTGCCGGAGATGAACGACTGCAGTATTGTGACGGCGCGTTACGACTTGGGCAGCGGCCTTCGCGGTACCATAGGTATCGTGGGACCGAAGCGCATGGACTATAAAAAGGTGTTAAACACCCTGCATGATTTAATGCGGGAGATGGATGAGAATTTCGGAGGAGACGATGGCTAAGAACAAGCACAAACACGAGCGGGAGGACAGAGCGGAGCAAACGCTTACCCGGAAGAGGCTGCGGCGAAGGCTGCCGCCGAAGCGGCGGAGGCGCTTGCCGCGGAGGAAGAAGCTTCGGAGCCCGTAAAGGAAGAAGCGGAGGAAAAAGCGGACAAAGCGGCAGAGGCGGAAATCGAGGGTCTGACCGACCGCCTGAAGCGGACGCTTGCGGAGTTTGAGAATTTCCGGAAGCGGAGCGAGCGCGAAAAGGCACAGATGTTTGACCTCGGCGCCAAGTCGGTGCTTGAGAAGCTCCTTCCGGTCATTGATAACTTTGAGCGGAGCGTAGCCCAGGCGCCGGAGAGCGAAGATCCCGGCATCAAGTCTTATGCCGAGGGCATGGAGATGATATACCGCCAGCTCTTAAAGAATATGAAGGAGGCGGGTGTCGAGCCGATCGACGCGAAAGGCAAGCCCTTTCGACCCGACCTACCACAACGCGGTCATGCACGAGGAAAATGAAGAACTCGGCGAGAATGTGGTCGCGGAGGAATTGCAAAAGGGCTACCTCTATAAGGACAGCGTCCTTCGCCACAGCATGGTGAAGGTTGCGAATTAAAATAAAAGATAAAAGCGCACAAGAAACGGTTTTTTACACAAAACAAACAATCACCTACAAATTTGATTCACGGAGGAAATAAACATGGGTAAGATTATCGGTATCGATCTCGGAACAACCAACAGCTGCGTTGCGGTGATGGAGGGCGGAAAGCCCGTCGTCATTCCGAACAGCGAGGGCGCAAGAACCACGCCGTCCGTCGTGGCCTTCACGAAGAACGGCGAGCGCTTGGTCGGTGAGCCGGCAAAGCGCCAGGCGGTCACGAACGCGGATCGCACGATTGCTTCGATCAAGAGACACATGGGCACGGACTACAAGGTGACCATCGACGGCAAGAGCTACACGCCGCAGGAAATTTCCGCAATGATACTGCAGAAGCTCAAGGCGGATGCGGAGAGCTATCTCGGTGAGAAGGTCAGCGAGGCCGTCATCACGGTTCCGGCGTACTTTCAACGACGCACAGCGTCAGGCAACCAAGGACGCAGGTAAGATTGCGGGTCTTGAGGTAAAGCGTATCATCAACGAGCCGACGGCGGCGGCACTCGCTTACGGCCTTGACAACGACAAAGAGCAGAAGATCATGGTCTACGACCTCGGCGGCGGCACCTTCGACGTGTCCATCATCGACATCGGCGAGGGCGTCATCGAAGTGCTCGCGACCAACGGCGACACCCACCTCGGCGGCGATGACTTCGACGAGAAGATTACGCGCTGGATGATTGACGAGTTCAAGAAGGAGGTCGGTGTGGACCTCGGCCAGGATAAGATGGCTCTTCAGAGACTCAAGGAGGCTGCGGAGAAGGCGAAGAAGGAACTCTCGACCGCAACCACGACGGAGATCAATCTCCCGTTCATCACGGCGACCGCGGCGGGTCCCGCAGCACCTCGCGATGAACCTGACCCGCGCGAAGTTCGACGAGCTCACGGCGGATCTCATTGAGCGCACCGTGATTCCGGTGCAGAACGCAATGCGCGACGCGGGCATCACGAACGCAGACCTCGGCAAGGTTCTTCTGGTCGGCGGTTCGACCCGTATGCTGAACGCACAGGAGAAGGTGAAGCAGCTCACCGGCATGGAGCCCTCTAAGACCCTGAACCCGGATGAGTGCGTTGCAATCGGTGCGGCGGTACAGGGCGGTAAGCTCGCGGGCGATTCGAGCGCAAGCGACGTGCTCCTCCTCGATGTCACTCCGCTCTCCCTCTCGATCGAGACCATGGGCGGCATCGCAACCAAGTTGATTGAGAGAAACACGACCATCCCGACCAAGAAGAGCCAGGTGTTCTCGACGGCGGAGGACAACCAGTCCGCAGTGGACATCCATGTGGTACAGGGTGAGAGAGAGTTTGCGCGCGACAACAAGAGCCTCGGTCAGTTCCGCTTGGACGGCATTCTCCCGGCGAGAAGAGGCGTGCCGCAGATCGAAGTCACCTTTGACATCGACGCAAACGGCATTGTGAACGTCTCCGCAAAGGATCTCGGCACCGGCAAGGAGCAGCACATCACGATTACTTCCGGTTCCAACATGTCCCAGGAGGACATTGACAAGGCAGTCAGAGAGGCTTCCGAGTTCGAGGCCCAGGACAAGAAGAAGAAGGAGGCCATCGACGAGAGAAACGATGCGGACTCCCTCATCTTCCAGACCGAGAAGGCAATTCAGGAAGTCGGCGATAAGATCGGCGACAGCGACAAGGCGGCGGTCGAGGCAGACCTCGCCGCACTCAAGGAGGCGGTGAACCGCGCACCGGCGGAGTCCATGACCGACGATCAGGTCGCGGACATCAAGGCGAACAAGGAGAAGCTGATGGCAAGCGCGCAGCAGCTCTTCCAGAAGGTCTATGAGCAGGCGCAGCAGAGCCAGGCTTCGGCGGGCGCAGAGAACGGCGGCTCCAACCCGGATGACGGCGTCGTGGACGGCGATTTCAAGGAAGTATAATAAGACGGGACGGCACGCGGGAGCTCAGCTCTCGCGTGCCCGTTTGAGAAAGGATCACGATGGCAGAACAGAAGCGCGATTATTATGAGGTGCTCGGGGTTTCAAAGGACGCGGACGATGCGGCGCTGAAGAAGGCATATCGGGTGCTCGCGAAGAAGTATCATCCGGATGCGAATCCCGGCGACAAGCAGGCGGAGGCGGCTTTTAAGGAGATCAACGAAGCTTATTCCGTTCTGAGCGATCCTAAGAAGCGGGCCCAGTACGACCAGTTCGGACACGCGGCCTTTGACCCGCGCATGGGCGGCGGCAGCGGCGGCGGCTTTTACGAAGGCAATGCGGCCGATTTCGGTGATATTTTCGGTGACCTCTTCGGCGGCGGCGATATCTTCGGCAGCTTTTTCGGCGGCGGCGGCAGAGGCGCGCAGCGCGCGGCAAATGCGCCGATGCGCGGTGCCAATGTCCACGCGACCGTGCGCCTCAGCTTTGAAGAGGCGGTTTTCGGCTGCAAGAAGAAGATTACGATAGACTATAAGGAAGAGTGCGAGACTTGTAAGGGCAGCGGCGCAAAGCCGGGTACTTCGCCCGAGACCTGCCCCACCTGTAAGGGTCAGGGCAAGATTGTGAAGACAAGCCGCACGGCCTTCGGCACCATGCAGAATGTGCAGGTCTGCCCGAACTGTCACGGCAGCGGCAAGATTGTGAAGGAGAAGTGCACGTCCTGCAACGGCACGGGCTATAAGCGCGTCCGGAAGAGTTTCGAGGTCAGCATCCCGGCCGGCATCGACAACGGCCTTTCGGTCAGAATGCCGCAGGGCGGCGAGCCGGGCGTGAACGGCGGCGAGCGCGGTGACCTCCTGGTGGAGTGCATTGTGAGTCCGCACCCCATCTTTAAGCGCCAGGAGAGCAATATCTTCTCGACCGTGCCGATTTCCTTTGCGACGGCGGCACTCGGCGGCACGATTCGCATCAACACGGTGGACGGCGAGGTCGAGTACACGGTCAAGGCGGGAACCCAGACCGACACGCGGGTTCGCCTGGCGGGCAAGGGCGTGCCCTCGCTCCGGAATCCGAAGGTGCGGGGCGATCACTATGTGACCCTGGTGGTCGAGGTCCCGACCAAGTTAAACGAGCAGCAGCGCGCGGCACTGAAGAGCTTCGACGAAGCCATGCAGGGCGGCGGCAAGAAAAAGGGATTGTTCTCCTGAGCGAGAACGGAGAGCCCGGCGGCGTGAAAACCCCGCCGGGCTCTTGCTTTACAAACAAAGTCGGCTGTGCTATGATAAATCGATATGAGAACTCAGGAGGGAAAAAGGCCCATGCGGTGGAAAAAAAGTACACGCTGTATACCAGAGAAGAGGCAGTGGATCTAGTGAGCGCAAGCTTTCGCGGAGCTCGGCATTGAGGGCATCGAAATCGAGGACAATGCGCCGCTCTCGGAGCGGGACACCAAGGGCATGTTCATTGACATCCTGCCGGAACTCCCGCCGGATGACGGAACGGCGCGCGTGAGCTTTTACCTGGAGCCGGGCAGCGGCGAAGAGGAGATGCTCTGCCGTGTCAGGGAAGAACTCGAGGAACTCTCCCGCTTTACGGATCTCGGCGAGGCGCGTATCGAGGAGAGTCTCACCGAGGACAAGGACTGGATTAACAACTGGAAGACCTTTTTTCATCCCTTCGTGGTCGATGACCTCCTGATTAAGCCGACCTGGGAGCAGGTGCCTCAGGAGAGCGCGGGCCTCACCTGCATCCAGATCGATCCCGGCACGGCCTTCGGCACCGGTGCACATGAGACTACCCAGCTCTGCATCCGCGCCCTGAACCGCTATATGAAGCTCATGCAGGCGGCGGGCGTAAGCGATATTCGCGTTTTGGATGTGGGAACGGGCAGCGGTATCCTCGGCATCGCGGCGAAGAAACTCGGGGCAGCGGAGATTTTTGCGACCGACCTCGACGACAATGCAATCGAAGCGGTCGCGGAGAACCTTTCGAGCAATGACCTTGATCCGAAGGATTTCACGGTGGTCTGCGGCAATCTGATCGACGACCCGTCGGTACAGGCTGCGGCGGGCGAAGCGCGCTATGACATAGCGCTCGCGAACATACTCGCGCCCGTCATTTTGATGCTCGAAAAGGAAGTCTGGCAGCACATAAAAATCGGAGGCATCTTCATCACCTCCGGCATCATCGACGACAAGGAAGAAGAAGTGCGCGCGGCCATCGCGGCAAACCCGCACTTTGAGGTGCTTGAGGTAAACCGTCAGGGTGAGTGGTCAAGCGTGGTGGCGCGGAGAAAGGCCTGAGATGTATCACTTTTTTATCGCCCCGGAGCAGCTCTCCGGGGACAGCGCCGTGATTCTCGGCAGTGATGTGCGACACATAGGATCGGTGCTCCGCATGAAGCCCGGCGAAAAGCTCATGGTCAATGCGGGCGGCGACTGGGAATATCTCTGCGAGATTGCGGAAATCGAGCGGGACAGCGTTTCTCTCCGCGTGCTCGAAGGAAGGCAGGAGACCCGGGAACTCCCGGTCTCGATTACGCTCTACCAGGGGCTCCCGAAGGCGGAAAAAATGGAACTCATCGTGCAGAAGGCGGTGGAACTCGGCGCGGCGGCGATCGTCCCGGTCGAGATGCACCGCTCGGTCGTGCGACTCGACGAAAAGAAGGCGGCGGCCAAGCAGAAGCGCTGGCAGGCCATCGCGGAGGCGGCGGCCAAGCAGGCAGGGAGATCCGTGATTCCGGAGGTCGCGCTTCCGCTCTCGTTTCAAGAGGCACTGAGACGGGTCGAAGCGGAGGGAACGGAACTTTGCCTCCTGCCCTATGAGCGCGTCCGGGATGGCCGCGACGCGGGAGTTGCTACGGAGCGTAAAAGCGGGACAGCGCATTGCGGTGATGATAGGGCCGGAGGGCGGCTTTGAAGAGACGGAGGTCGAGGCGGCCGAGAATCAGGGCTTTCACGCCCTGACCCTCGGGAAACGCATTTTGCGGACCGAGACGGCGGGACTCGTCATGCTCTCGCTCGTCATGGCAGAGACAGAGGAAGATTGACGGATGGAAATATATTTTGACAATGCGGCGACGACGCGCCTCTCCGCGCGCGCCGCGGCGCGGATGGAACGGGTGGCGCGGGAGCACTACGGCAACGCTTCCTCCCTGCATTTGGCGGGGCTTCGCGCGGAGGAAGAACTGAAGGCGGCGGCCGAGGAAATCGCAAAGACCCTGAAGGCCGAGCCGCGGGAACTCATCTTCACTTCGGGCGGAACCGAGTCCGATAACTTAGCGATACTCGGAACCGCACGGAGCAGAAAGGGCTACGGGCGGCATCTCATCACGAGCGCGGTCGAGCATCCGGCAGTGCTCGAAACCATGCGTTTCTTGAGGAACAGGGCTTTACCCTGACCGTGCTGCCGGTCGACGCGAGCGGAAAAATATCGCTTGCGGCGCTGGAGGCTGCGATACGGAAGGATACCATCTTAGTCTCCCTCATGTATGTGAACAACGAAATCGGCGCGATCCAGCCGATTGCGGAGGCGGCGGCTCTCATTCACCGCCTGAATCCGGACTGCTATTTTCATGTGGATGCCGTGCAGGCCTACGGAAAATTCGAACTTTACCCGAAGCGCCTCGGCATCGATATGATGAGCGTGAGCAGCCATAAAATCGAAGGGCCGAAGGGCGTCGGCTTTCTCTATGTGAACCGCCGCGTCTCGCTGAAACCCGCGAGTTTCGGCGGCGGACAGCAGGGCGGCCTTCGGAGCGGCACCCTCAATGTGCCCGCATCGCCGGCATGGCGGAGGCGGCACGCGCGGCCTATGAGGACTTTGAAGCAAAGCGGGAGCGTCTGCTCCGCGTCAAGAACAGAATCCTTGCGGGCGCTACGGAGCTCCCGGGCGTGCGCGCAAACAGTGCGCCCGGCATGGACTCGGCACCGCAGATTCTAAGCCTTTCGGTGGAGGGCGTGCGCGCGGAGGTCTTACTGCATGCCTTGGAGGCCGAGGGGGTCTATGTGTCGAGCGGTTCGGCCTGCTCGTCCAATCATCCCGGCATTTCCGCGACCCTAAAGGGCATAGGACTTCCGGCGAAACTCCTGGATTCGACGGTGCGCCTCAGCTTCTCCGCGGAGAATACCGAGGAAGAGGCAGAGCGATTTTTAGAGCTGTTCCGGCAGACGGTGCCGAAACTGCGTCAATTCAAACGGTGAGGAACAGAGGATGGAATATAAGTCTTTTTTGGTAAAATACGGCGAGATTGGCGTCAAGGGCAAGAACCGCTATAAATTCGAGGATGCGCTGGTGCGTCAGCTCGGTTTTGCACTGAAAAAGCTCGACTGCGAATTCAATATCGTGAAGGAGCACGGACGCATCTATGTGGACATGACGGGCCCCTACGACTACGAGGATACGGTCGCTGCCCTGCAGCGTGTCTTCGGCGTGGTGTCGATCTGCCCGGTGATACGACTGAACGACAGCGCTTACGAGACCATTGCGGCCGAGTCCGTGCGTTTTCTGAAAGAAATCAGCGCGGGGACAGAGCAGAGCTTCAAGGTCTTTACGCGGCGCATCGACAAGTCCTACCCCGGCACTTCGGAGGAAATCAGCGCGTCGCTCGGCGGCGTGATTCTGGAGGCTTGCCCGAATCTGCATGTGGATGTCAGAAACCCGGAACTCAAGTTCAATGTCGAGATTCGGAACGAGGGCGTGCTGCTCTATGCACTTTCCATCCCCGGCCCCGGCGGCATGCCGGTCGGCACGGCGGGCAAGGCCATGCTGCTCTTATCGGGCGGCATCGACTCTCCGGTTGCGGGCTATATGATCGCAAAGCGCGGCGTCTGTCTGGAGGCGACCTACTTCCACGCACCGCCCTATACCTCGGAGCGCGCGAAGCAGAAGGTTGTGGATTTGGCGCGCATTCTGGCGCGCTATGCGGGGCCGGTGCGTCTGCACATCGTGAACTTCACGGACATTCAGCTCTATATTTACGAGAAGTGCCCGCGCGAGGAACTCACGATTATCATGCGCCGCTATATGATGCGCATTGCGGAGACCATCGCGAAGAAGAACGGCGCAATGGCGCTGATCACCGGCGAGAGCATAGGGCAGGTCGCAAGCCAGACCGTTCCGTCCCTGCTCTCGACCAACGAAGTCTGCACCCTCCCGGTGTTCCGTCCGCTGATCGGCTTTGACAAGCAGGAGATCATAGAGCGCGCGGAGAAGATGGACAGCTACGAGACTTCGATACTCCCCTATGAGGACTGCTGCACCATCTTTTGTCGCGAAGCACCCGGTCACGAATCCCGAGCTCTCGCGCATCAAAAATCTGAGGAGAGACTCAGCGAGCGGATTGAGGAACTCGTCGAGACCGCCCTCGAAAACCGAGGAGCTTGTGCTCTGCGAGGCATGAAAAAGCCGCACATATGTGCGGCTTTCCTCTTCTCAAAGGGGATCACTCAATGATATAGGGCTTAAGCGCCTCTAAAATCGTGTCCATCGACTCGTTGCCATGGATGTTCAGGGTAATCGGGTTCGAGAGATCCAGGCTGAAGATTCCCATAATCGACTTCGCGTCGATCACATAGCGGCCGGACACGAGATCAAAGTCTGCGTCGAAGCGGGCAATGGTATTGACGAAGGACTTCACCTTTTCGATGGAGTCCAAAGAAATCTTGACAGTTTGCATGGCAGAGCCTCCTTCTTCGGATATCAATCTAGGTTCTTTCCCTTAATCTTATGGGGAAGCGGGAGTAAAGTCAAGATGAGGAAGGAGAATAAGATGAGAACAGCGGCATTTCACACGCTGGGATGTAAGGTAAACGCCTACGAGACCGAGGCCATGGAACAGGCGCTGCTCGCCGCGGGCTACGAACTCCGCTCCTTTGAAGAGGCGGCGGATGTATACATCATCAACACCTGTTCGGTGACAAACATCGCGGATCGGAAATCGCGGCAGATGTTGCACCGCGCGAAGAGCTTAAATCCCGGAGCTGTTGTGGTCGCGGCGGGCTGCTACGCGCAGGCGGCGGCGGAGAGCCTGAAAGAAGACGGGAGCGTGGATTTGGTGCTCGGGAATCAGGAGAAAAAGGACCTGGTGCGCATACTCGAGGCCTATTTTTCCGAGGAGGCGGCGCCTGCCGTTCATGTCGGCGATATGCGGGAGGCAAAGCGGTACGAGGACCTATCGGCAAATCGGAGTGAAGAGCATACCCGCGCCTTCTTAAAGGTGCAGGACGGCTGCAACCAGTACTGCTCTTATTGCATTATCCCCTTTCTTCGCGGCAACATACGCTCCCGTCGCCCGGGGGAGGTGAGAAGAGAGGCAGAGCGTCTCGCCGCAAACGGTGTGCGGGAACTTGTGCTGACCGGCATCCACCTCTCTTCCTACGGGCGGGATTTTAAGAATGCGGAGGAGCGGGACGATTTCGGCGACGGCGCGGCAAATCTTCTGGAGCTTTTGACCCTTCTTGACAGCGTCGAGGGCATAGAGCGGCTTCGCATCGGCTCCCTCGAGCCGAAGATTGCGACCCCGGCGTTTGCGACGGGACTTTCGAAGCTGAAGCACTTCTGTCCCCACTTCCACCTCTCTCTCCAGAGCGGTAGCAATGCGACTTTAAAACGCATGGGCCGCCGCTATACGGCGGAGGAATTCAGAGAGGGGGTTCATGCGCTCCGCGCGGTCTTCCCGGATGCCGCGATGACCACGGATGTGATTGTCGGTTTTCCGGGGGAGAGTGAAGAGGAGTTTTCGGAGAGCTTTGCGTTTATCTCGGAAATCGCGTTCTACGAGACCCACATCTTCCCCTATTCCAAGCGCGCGGGAACCAAGGCTGCGACCATGCCCGGGCAGGTGGCGGGCGCGGTCAAAAAGGAGCGCGCGGCGCGCCTGCAGGCACTGAATGCAGAGCGACAGCGGGAGTTCCGTGCGCGGCGGCTCGGGAGCGTTCAGGAAATGTTATCGGAGGAAATCGCGGAGATAAACGGAGAGCGCTATCTCATCGGCAACAGCCGGGAATATGTGAAGCTCGCCGTTCCGCTCACGGCGCTTTCCGAAGCGCCCGAGACCAATTGTCTCTACCGCGGAAGGGCGGAGCGCTTTCTCGACTCCGAAATACTTCTTCTGACAAACGTAAGCAAAACGTAAAGCTTTAAACCTTGAGAATTCTCTGCAAATCAGATAGAATAGAGGCTAATTGAGAGGAAAGCATATCATGAGTGAAAACTTGCACGACACACAGTTTTTTCAGACGGTACAGGAGAATAAGATGGATGTCAGCCAGGTCTTAGAGCTGGTCTATGATGCGTTGTCTGAAAAAGGATACAATCCGGTCAATCAGATCGTGGGTTATGTGATGAGCGGAGATCCGACCTATATCACAAGCCATAAGAGTGCGCGCAGTTTAATCATGAAGGTTGAGCGCGATGATATTTTGGAGCTCCTGCTGAGCTACTACATCAAGAATAAAATCGATCGTCGCTGACACTTCAGACAGATCATTTGTGATAAAAGCCGCGTGAAGGACCGTTATGGGCTCGGTCAGAAAATGAATCATGCACCTCTGCACTGATACGGATATTCCGTATCAGCGCTTTTGGTGTTCGGGAGGGAAGATATTTGCCATTGATGGGATTGGACTACGGCGCGAAGACCGTGGGCGTTGCCGTGAGTGACGGACTCGGACTCGCGGCACAGCCGCTGGAAACCATATGGAGGGATTCGGAGAAGAAGCTCGAAAGACCTTACAGCGCCTGGAGGCCATCGTCGCCGAGCGCGGCATCACCCGCATTGTGCTCGGGCATCCCTCGCATCTCGACGGCACGGAGGGAGAGCGCGTCGCTTTTTGTACTCAATTTAAGGAGAAACTGGAGCTTCGCACCGGTTTGCCCGTCGTCTGGCAGGATGAGTGGCTCACGACGGCCGAAGCGGAAGAGCGCCTCGAGGAAAGAGGTATTCCGCGCGCGGAGCAGAAGCAATATCTGGACAAACTGGCTGCTGCGATTATTCTGCAGGAATACATGGATGCGCACCCCGAGGAGCGCTGAGAGGATAAGAGATGGACGAAGAAAAGAAGGAGCGGGAGGCCTTTGCGGCGGCACCGCTGGTGGTGAAGGATGAGAACGGCGAGGATGTGACGCTTTATATCCTCGAGGAGACCAAGTTAAACGGTTGCTACTATATTCTGGCGGCGGACAGCGAGGAAGAGGACGGCGAGTGCTATCTCTTAAAGGACGTGTCCGGCGAAGACGAAGAAGAAGCTGTCTACGAGTTTGTGGAAAACGAAGACGAGGCAGAGCATATGCTCCGCGTCTTTCAGGCCCTCCTCGAGGAGGACGGCGCCGAGGTGGATCTGAGAAGCGAGTGATCCTGAGACAGCGGCAGGCACCGCACGGACAGCAAGAAGCGCTTTGCCGCGCAGAGAAATACGGACGGAGCTGTTTCGGAACTTGAAATAATGTATACAAAATACCGACCCTGCCGATGTCCACGGTGAAAACGGAACTCCGTACGGAGAAAAAGGCGGGGGAACGGGGACACGAAACGGGACGGAGTCCGAGAAACAGGCGCGGCGGCAAAAGTGCGGCGAATCAAGGGGCGGAAGCCGAAAACGCGAATCGCAAAACGCGAATAGCGAAAAGCAAAAAGAAAAAGCGAACCGCAAAAGTAAAAAAAGCGAAAAGCAAAAAAACAAAAGCGAAAGCAAAAGCAAAAAAAGCAAAAAAAGCAAAAAGTAAAAAGCAAGATGACAGCTCTTCGTAAGTGAGAAGAGCGGGCCCGCAGTCAGCCGGACCCCGTAAAACAGACAATAACAGGTCTTTGACTTGTGATTTTGGATCAACGAGAAAACAGATTTTTAATTCGGAAAGTAAGAGAGGTAAGAATTTGAGCGAACAGGAAAAAGAACCCGATGCATTTTTTTCAAACGTCTTTCGGAAAAAGAGCCGTGCCCTTCGGAAAGAAGCGGCAGAGGCGGGACTCGGCGCGGAGGAAGTCGTGACCGAGGATAAGCCGAAGCGCCCGCGCCGTCGCCGCGCGGAGAAGACTCAGGGCGAGGTCGTACAGGATCGGCAGACTGCGGCGGAGAAGCCGAAGACAGAGCGGAGGCCGAAAAAAGAAGCCCGCCGCGGAGACGTCGGAGGGCAGCAAGGAAAAGGAGAACAACGGCAGAGGCAGAAAGCCCCGCAGCGAAAAGCCCCGGAATGCCGAGTCCGCGGAGCCGCGCAGCCCGCGCCGCAATGCGGAACCCCGCCGCGGCAAAAAGAAGCTGGCAAACGGCCAGCTCGCGGAGCTCTTAAAGCGCGCTAAGCTCCCGCGCGCCGGCAGCATACGCTTTGACCCGAAGGCAAAGGTCAAGATTATTCCGCTCGGCGGCCTTGAGCAGATCGGCATGAACATCACGGCCTTTGAGTGCAACGACACCATCATCGTCGTGGACTGCGGCATTGCCTTCCCGAGCGAGGACATGCTCGGCATTGACTGCGTGATTCCGGACGTCAGCTATCTGAAGGAGAACCGGAGCAAGGTCAAGGGCTTTGTGATTACCCACGGACACGAGGATCACATCGGCGCCCTGCCCTATATCTTAAAAGAGCTGAATGTGCCGGTCTATTCGACCAAGCTCACGATCGCCCTGATTCGCCATAAGCTCGAGGAGCACCGCATTCTCGACTCCGCGAAGCTCTTTGTCGTGAAGCACGGCGATACCGTCCCCTTCGGCGATTTCAATGTCGAATTCATCAAGACCAATCACTCGATTTCGGACAGCTCCGCCCTCGCAATCTTCAGCCCGGCGGGCGTCATCTTCCACACGGGTGACTTTAAGATCGATTACACGCCGGTCTTCGGCGAGGCCGCGGATCTGCAGCGCATGGCGGAACTCGGAAAGCGCGGCGTGCTCGCGATTCTCTGCGATTCGACCAATGCGATCCGCCCGGGCTTCACCATGTCCGAGAAGAGCGTGGGCCGCACCTTCGATCTCATCTTTGCGGAGCACCAGAAGAACCGCATCATCGTCGCGACCTTTGCGTCGAATGTGGACCGCGTGCAGCAGGTCATCAACTCCGCCTATAAGTACGGCAGAAAGGTGGTCGTCGAGGGCCGGTCTATGGTCAATGTGATCGGCATCGCGAACGAACTCGGCTATATTAAGATTCCGGAGGGAACACTGATCGACATCGACCAGCTGAAGAACTACCCGCCGGAGAAGACCGTGCTCATCACGACCGGTTCCCAGGGCGAGAGCATGGCAGCGCTCTCCCGCATGGCAAACGGCATGCATCGCAAGGTGGCAATCAGCCCGAGCGATGTGGTCATCATGAGTTCTCACCCGATTCCGGGCAACGAGAAAGCGGTCGATAAGGTCATCAACGAGCTCTCGATCAAGGGGGCTGAGGTTATTTTCCAGGATACGCATGTCTCCGGTCACGCCTGTGCGGAGGAGATTAAGCTCATGTACTCCCTGCTTCGCCCGAAGTTTGCGCTTCCGGTGCACGGTGAGTACCGCCACAGAAAGGCACAGGTGGCACTCGCCGAGGCAGTCGGCGTGCCGCACGAGAATGTGCTGTTTATGTCAACCGGTGATGTCGTGACCCTGACCGCCGACAGCTGCAAGATCACGGGTCATGTGCAGGCGGGCGGCATACTCGTGGACGGCCTCGGCGTGGGCGATGTCGGAAACGTGGTGCTGCGCGATAGACAGAATCTTGCGCAGAATGGTATTATGATAGTGACCATAGTCTGCAACGCGGCTCGAATCAGCTGCTCGCGGGACCGGAAATTGTGTCACGGGGCTTTGTGTATGTCAAGGACTCCGAGGACTTGATGGCAGAGGCAAAGGAGAGAGCCGTGACGGCGGTCACGGACAGCCTCGATGCGGGTGTCAACGACTGGAGCAAATTAAAGAATGTCGTGCGGGATGAGCTCAGCGATTTCTTCTGGAAGAAGATGAAGCGCACCCCGGTCATCCTGCCGATTATCCTCGGCGTCAATTGAACTTGCAAAAGAGGAGAGCGGGAACTTGAAAACACGACAGAATACAGAACAACTCAATCATCTGTCTTCTGAGGCATTGGGCATGGCAGTGCGGCTGTTAATCACCGCCTGCCTGCTTTTTGTGCTTTTTCGGGGCGTTTTTGCGGCCTATCGCTTCGGGCACGATGCCTTTTACCAGCAGAGCGTCGAAGAAGCGCCGGGGCGCGACATCACCGTGCACATCCCGGAGGGGCAGAGCACGGAGGAGACGGCAAAGCAGTTAAAGGAGCTCGGGCTCATCGAGAACACCTGGGCCTTCCGTCTGCAGTCTCTCTTCCTCGGGAGAAAAGTGCGCGCGGGCGAGTACAGCCTGAACACCTCGGAGACCATAGACGACATGCTGGAGATTTTATCGGCCGCACCCGAGAAGCGAGGGGGCGGCAAATGATGATAGCAGAGCGCGTCCGGGCTTATCTGGACTATCTGGACCCCGGCAACCGGCGCTATCTGGAGGCACTCAGGCGGGAAGCGGAGGAGGGTGAGGTGCCGATCATACGGCGGGACAGCGAGCGCTTTCTTCGCAGTTTGCTCGCGGGACTTAGGCCGCTTCGCGTGCTGGAGCTGGGGACGGCGGTTGGCTATTCCGCGCTGGTAATGGCGGAAGAGCTGCCGCCGTCTGCGCATATCACGACGGTGGAGAACTATGCGCCGCGCATTGTCCGCGCCAAGGAAAATATAGCGCGCTACGGCGCGGGGCGTATTACCTTGGTCGAGGGGGATGCCTTTGCGTTTCTGAAGGAACAGCCGGACGAGGCCTATGACTTCCTCTTTTTGGACGCCGCAAAGGGGCAGTATTTAAAGTGGCTCCCGGAGCTCCTGCGCGTGCTCTCCCCGGGCGGGACCCTGCTCTCGGACAATGTGTTGCAGGGCGGCGATACCGCCGAGTCCCGCTTTGCGATCGACCGCCGGGACAGAACCATACACAGCCGGATGCGCGCCTATCTGGAGGCGCTCTCGGCCCGTGAAGGGCTCAGAACTTCGATATTGCCGATCGGCGACGGACTGGCATTCAGTGTAAAGGAGAAGAGGATTGAGCAAAGAGAAGCGTAAAAAACCGGAGCTCCTGCTCCCGGCGGGAAGTCTCGAAGTCCTAAAAACTGCCTTCGACTACGGGGCGGATGCGGTTTACATCGGCGGCGAGGCCTTCGGCCTTCGCGCAAACGCAAAGAATTTCAGCCCCGCGGAGATGGCGGAGGGGCTTCGCTATGCGCACGAGAGAGGCAAGCGAGTCTTTGTGACCGCAAATATCCTCGCGCACAACGATGACTTAAATGAGGCGGAGCGGTATTTTGAGGAGCTCTCCGCGCTGAGGCCGGATGCGATTATCGTCTCGGACCCGGCACTCTTCATGCTCGCGAAGCGCCTCTGTCCCGGCATCGAGCTGCATGTGAGCACCCAGGCGAACAACACGAACTACGGGACCTTTCTCTTCTGGCGGGAACTCGGCGCAAGTCGTGTTGTGACCGCAAGAGAACTCTCGCTTGCGGAGATACGCGAAATTCGGGAGCGCATCCCCGCGGAGATGGAGATCGAGACCTTTGTGCACGGCGCCATGTGCATCTCCTATTCGGGTCGCTGCCTGCTCTCGAGCTTCATGGCGGGGCGGGATGCGAACCACGGTGAGTGCACCCATCCCTGTCGCTGGCAGTACAGCGTGACCGAGGAAAAGCGCCCGGGCGAGTCCATGCCGGTCTTTGAGAATGAGAGGGGTACCTTCCTCTTTAACTCCAAGGATCTCTGCATGATAGACCACATCCCGGAGCTCATGGAAAGCGGCGTGGACAGTTTCAAAATCGAGGGAAGGATGAAGACCGCGCTCTATGCGGCGGTCGCGGCACGCGCTTACCGCCGCGCAATCGACGACTACCTCGAGAGCCCGGAGAAATATGCGGCGAATCTTGAGTCGTACCGGGAGGAAATCGGCAAGTGCACGTACCGGGAGTACACGACGGGCTTCTTCTTCGGCAAGCCGAACGAGGAGGCGCAGATTTACGACAGCAATACCTATGTGCGGAACTACACCTATCTCGGCAAGGTCGTCTCGGTCGACCCCGAGGGGTATGCGCACTTTGAACAGAAAAATAAATTTTCGGTCGGCGACCGGATTGAGCGCATGTGTTTTGACGGCAGCAACGAGCTGCTCACCGTGCTGGAAATCCGGAACCCGGAGGGCATCTCGGTGGAGAGTGCACCGCACCCCAAGGAGGCACTTGCCGTCCGCTTTGACGGCAGCGTCGCCGCGGGAGAATTGCTTCGCATGGAGACTTTGGGATGACTGCTTTCTTTTTGAGCGCCGCGGGATTTTGCACCGTCTACTTTGTTGTGCTCTGCGTCTACGCGAGACAGCTGGTTGCGCAGAGCTGGATTTGGCTCTTCTTTGCCCTAGTTTGCCTCGGCAATGTGTTGTTTCGCTGGCTGCACGCGCGGACGCCGGGAAAGGTATCGCTCTTCTGGCTGATCCAGATACACACGCTCAGCTTTCTCGGCATGGCCGTACTCATGGCCTCGGGCCTTGCGGTCGCCTCCGGCATGCACCCCAAGGCGAAGGGACAGCCCGAGTACGCGATTGTGCTGGGGGCCGGCTTAAAGCCCGACGGATCGCTCTCAAAGACGCTGAAACAGCGCCTCGATACGGCGCTGGACTTTGCGGCAAAGTCGCCGGAGACCCGGTTTATCCTGAGCGGCGGTCAAGACAGACGGGGGCAGAGAACCGAGGCGGAGGCCATGGCGGAGTACCTCATCAAGCAAGGGCTTCCGAAGAAGCGGCTGCTGCTGGAGGTCCAGTCAAAGAACACCCTATGAGAATATGGTATACAGTTACGCGCTGCTGCACCGCGTGAACAATGAGGACTACCCGGTCTTTATCGAGGCGGAAGGGCGCTGGGTGCTGCTCACGACTCCGGATCCGGATGTCGTGGCGGTCATCAGCTCGGACTTTCATCTCTACCGCGCCTCGGCCATACTCGAGGCGCAGTGCGACATTCAAGCGCTCGGGGTGCCCGCGCCGAGTGATCGCGTACTCTTTATGCACTATCTGGCGCGCGAGAGCATCGCGCTCTTAAAGGATAAGTATCTCGGAAGACTGAACAAACGACAGAGTCGGGAGAGGAAATGATATGACAGCGAAGTGGAATCGAGAGGAACAGCTGGCGGAGATCGCAAAGCTGGACGCCTATCGCGTCCGGACGGAGAGCCGTCTCAAAGAACTTAAGGCGGACGGCGTGGAGCTGGAGCATAAGAAGACCGGCGCCCGCATTTTTCTCCTGCTCGCGGACGATGCGAACAAGGTCTTTACGATCGGCTTTCGGACGCCGCCGCAGGACTCGACCGGTGTCGCACACATTGTCGAGCACACCGTGCTCTGCGGCTCGGAGAAGTACTGGGCCAAGGATCCGTTCATGGAGCTTGTGAAGGGATCGCTGAATACCTTCCTGAATGCGATGACCTACCCGGACCGCACGGTCTATCCGGTTGCGAGCTGCAACCCGAAGGACTTTGAGAACCTGATGGATGTCTATCTGGATGCGGTCTTTCACCCCCTTTTCTACAAGGAGGAGAAGATTTTCCGCCAGGAAGGCTGGAGATACGAGCTGGAGAGCGAGGACGCGAAGCTCGTCCGAAACGGTGTCGTCTACAACGAGATGAAGGGCGCGTATTCGGATCCGGACCAGGTGCTGGAGCGCGCAATCGATGAGGCGCTCTTTCTGGGGCACCCCTATGCGGAGGAGTCCGGCGGCGATCCGGACTTTATTCCGGATTTGACTTACGAGGCCTACCTCGACTTCCATCGCCGCTACTATCACCCGAGCAATTCCTTCATCTATCTCTACGGTGACCTCGACATGGCGGAGAGACTGCGCTACTTTAGATGAAAGCTATCTCTCGAAGTACGAGCGCCTTGCAATCGACTCGGCGATACCCGTACCGAAGCGACTCGGTGCGCCGGTCTCGGTGTCCCGCCCCTATTCGATCGGGGAGACGGAGAGCGAAGAGAGAGCGGCCTATGTCTCGCTGAACCTCCGCGTCGGCGGTCAGCTGGATCCGGTCGAGTACAGCGCCTATCAGGCCCTCGACTACGTGCTCTTAAAGGCGCCCGGGGCGCTCTTACACGATGCCCTCATTGAGGAGGGCTTCGGGGATGATGTCTACGGCGGCTATGCAAACGGCATACGAGAGCCCTATTTCCAGATTACGGCAAAGCATTTACGACGCGAGCAGAAAGACAGCTTTTTGCGGCGTGTTCGCGAGCTGCTCACGGAGATTGCGGAGGAGGGCCTGGATCACGAGATGCTGCTCGCCGCGATCAATATGGCGGAGTTCCGCGCGCGCGAGGCAAACTTCGGCTCCGCGCCGAAGGGGCTGGTCTATGGCCTGCAGAGCTTCGAGAGCTGGATTTACGACGCAGATCCCTGCCTGCACCTAAAGTTTGCGGGACTCTTTGACGAGCTCCGCCGCAAGGTCGGCGAAAACTACTTGAGAATCTGATCCGCGAATCCCTTCTCGAGAACGAGAACTATGCGGTTGTGGAACTCTACCCGGTGCGCGGCCTCACGGCAAAACACGAGGCCGAGGATGAGGAGAGACTCGCGGCAAAGAAGGCGGCAATGAGCCCGGAGGAGCGGGAGGCGCTGATTGCCTTCGGCAAAGAGATGCGGGCTTATCAGGACGCGGCCGACAGCGAGGCGGCGCTCCGCACAATACCGATGCTATCCCGCGAGGATTTGGCGGCGGAAAACGAGCCGCTTAACTTCGAGGCAGGCAAGCTCGGCGAGACCCCCTTCCACTATGCGCCGCGGAACACCACGGGCATACTTTATCTCCGCCTTGACTTTGACGTGAGCGACCTGCCGACAGAGTCGCTCTCCGAGCTCTCCCCTCATCAAGGATTTGCTCGGCTATCTGAACACCGAGGCGCACAGCTACGGCGTGCTCTCGACCCTGGTTAACCTCCATACCGGCGGCATCCAGTTCGGCATCGACAACTACCCGGATTTGGCGGAGTTCCGGGGCGACCGAAGAGTCTTCTCTGCCTCGGTTAAGTTCCTGCCGGAAAACGCCGCAAAGGCAATCGAGCTGGTGAACGAGCAGCTCCTCGGAACACAGTTTAACGATCGAGAGCGCGTCCGGAATTTAATCGGCGAGATTCGCGCGGGCTTAAAGGATACGCTCCTCTCTGCGGGTCATATCGCGGCGGTAAACCGCGCGGCCTCCTATTTCAGCGAGAGCGGCGTGTTCCAGGATGTGACAAAGGGCATCGCGTACTACCGCTTCCTCGAGGGACTCACGGAAGATAGGGCGCTCACGGCCTTCTCGGAGCGCGCAAAGGCGGTGCTCGCCGAGACCGTTCGGAGCGGACGCCTCCTCATTCATCTGACCGCGGAACCGGCAGGCAAGGCGGCGGTGCTGCCGCTGCTCACGGAACTTCCCGCGCGTTATCCGGCGGGCGGCAAGGGAGAGCCGCGCTTCCGCTTCGCGGAAGCGATTAAGCGCGAGGGCTTCGGATCCGCTTCCCGCGTGAACTATGTGGCGCGCATCGGCAACTTCCGCACGGGCGGCTTCCGCTACACGGGTGCCCTCCGCATTGCGCAGACCATGCTGAGCTACGGCTATCTCTGGAATGAGATACGCTCAAAGGGCGGGGCCTACGGCTGCGCGGTCCGCTTCGGACGCGGCGGCAGCGTGGTGTTCAGTTCCTACCGCGACCCGAAGCTCGAGGAGACCGACAAGGTCTACGAGGGTGTCCCGGGCTATCTCGAGCAGTACGAGGCGGATGAGAGAGAGATGACCAAGGCAGTCATCGGCGCCATCGGCGAGATGGACACGCCGCGCACGCCGCAGCTCAGCGGCCTTCTGGCGCTCTCCGCATATTACTCGAAGGTGACGGATGAAATGTTTTCGACCGAGCGCGCGGAAGTGCTCGCGGCGACCCCGGAGGACATACGGGCGCTCGCGCCGCTGGTCCGCGAGGCGCTGAACTACGAGGCGAAGTGCGTCATCGGCAACGAGGGCGCGATTGCGCGGGCCAAGGACTTCTTTACGGAGACAGCGCAGCTTTTTGCGGCGGAGAGTGAGGAGACAGAGGCATGAAATCAGGTTTTGTCGCGCTGATCGGGCGCCCCAATGTGGGAAAATCGACGCTGATGAACCACTTGATCGGGCAGAAAATCGCGATTACTTCGGAGAAGGCCCAGACCACGAGAAGCCAGATTCGTACGGTATACACGGACGAGCGCGGTCAGATTGTGTTTGAGGACACGCCGGGGCTTACCCGCGCCAAAAATAAACTGGGGCGCTTCATGGTCGGCGTCGCGGAAAAGACCATCGAAGAGGCGGATGTGATACTCTGGATTGTCGACGCGAGCGAGCACATAGGTCCCGCCGAGCGGGAAATCGGGGAGCGGCTTCGGAAGTGCCGCCAACCGCTGATTCTCGCGGTCAATAAGATTGATAAGATCAATGACAAGGCGCGGCTTGCCGCGCAGGTCAAGGCCTACGAAGAGTTCTGCCGCCCGAAGGACATGGTCGCGGTTGCGGCTTTAAAGAGCGAGAACATAGACCTCTTGCTCGACACAATCTATCGCTATCTGCCGGAGGGCCCCTTCTTTTACAGCGAGGATACGGTGACCGAGGAGCCCATGCGGGAGCTCGCCGGCGAGCTGATTCGGGAGCAGACCCTGCGCCTGCTGAGGGACGAAGTGCCGCACGGCGTCGCCGTCACGGTGGAGCGCATGAAGGAGAGAGAGGACGGCGGCTTTGACATTGACGCCAACATCATCTGCGAGCGGGAGTCCCATAAAGGCATGGTGATCGGCAAGGGCGGTCAGATGTTAAAGCGCATCGGCATAGGTGCCAGGAAGGCAATCGAAGAGATGACGGAGAGCAAGGTGAACCTAAAGCTCTGGGTTAAGGTGCGGCGCGACTGGCGCGACAACGACACCCAGCTCCGCTCCTTCGGCTACGACGCGAGAAAGCTATGAGAGAGGGCGAAGAAGTCAGCGGGCTGGTCTTAAAGAGCATGACGATAGGCGAGCGGGATCGGCGCATCACGATACTCACGCGGGAAAAAGGCAAGCTCTCCTGTTTTGCGCGGGGGGCCTCGCGCCAGGGCAGCCCGCTCATGGGGCTTGCGCGCCCCCTGGTCTACGGCAAGTTTACGTTAAGACCGGGCCGGGATGCCGACATTGTGGTCGCCGCGGAGGGCCTGCGCTTTTTCGGAAAAATCGAGGCGGATGCCTTGACGCTCTGCTATGCGAGCTACTTTCTGGAACTCGCGGATTACTTTTACCGTGATTTCCAGCGGGAGGAAGAGGGCTTAAAAGCTTCTCTACTTTTCGCTGCTCGCGCTGGAAAAACCGGAGCTCCCGCGGGAACTCGTGCGGCGCATTCTGGAGTTAAAACTTTTGGTGCTCTTTGGGAGCTATGTCGCCGCGCCGCCGCTCAAAAAACATGAAAACTGCAGTTACACCTGGGACTTTGTGATCCGCACACCGGTGGAAAAGCTCTTTACCTTTACCGTCGGGGAGGAAGCACTGCGGGAATTCGGAGAAAATGTGGATGCCCTGCGTTCCCGGGTTGCGCCGCACCGCTTCCGCTCGCTTTCCGTGCTGGAAGAAATGCGGCGGGTGCAGTAAAATAGAGGACATCGGCAAGAGAGAGAGGGGAAAACGATGGCTTATACAATGGAAAAAATCGTGGCACTCGCAAAGGCGAGAGGTTTTGTCTATCCGGGTTCGGAAATCTACGGCGGACTCGCGAACACCTGGGACTACGGCAATCTCGGCGTTGAGCTTAAGAACAACGTGAAGAGAGCGTGGTGGCAGAAGTTCATCCAGGAGTCGCCCTACAATGTGGGTGTGGACTGCGCGATTCTCATGAACACGCAGACCTGGGTTGCCTCCGGTCACATCGGCAGTTTCTCGGATCCGCTTATGGATTGCAAGAGCTGTCACGAGCGCTTCCGCGCGGACAAGCTGATCGAGGACTATGCGGCGGAGCACGGCGCAGAGCTTGAGTCCGGTGTGGACGGCTGGAGCCATGAGAAGATGCAGGACTATATCAAGGAGCACGAGATTGCCTGCCCGAGCTGCGGCAAGCATGATTTCACGGACATCCGCGAGTTCAACCTCATGTTCAAGACCTTCCAGGGCGTGACCGAGGACGCAAAGAACACGGTCTACCTGCGCCCGGAGACGGCACAGGGCATCTTTGTGAACTTTAAGAATGTGCAGCGCACCTCCCGGAAGAAAATTCCCTTCGGCATCGGCCAGATCGGTAAGTCCTTCCGGAACGAGATCACACCGGGTAACTTCACCTTCCGCACGCGTGAGTTCGAGCAGATGGAGCTCGAGTTCTTCTGCAAGCCGGACACGGACCTCGACTGGTTCGCCTACTGGAAGGAGCAGTGCATTCAGTGGCTTAAGACCCTCGGCATGCGCGACGACAGACTGCGCGCGCGCGACCACGATCCGGAAGAGCTCTCCTTCTATTCGAAGGCGACCACGGACCTCGAGTTCCTCTTCCCCTTCGGCTGGGGCGAGCTCTGGGGCATTGCGGACAGAACGAACTACGATCTCTCGCGTCACCAGGAGGTCTCGGGTGAAGATTTAAGCTACTTCGACGAGGAGAGCAAGGAGAAGTACATTCCTATGTTGTCGAGCCCTCGCTCGGCGCGGACCGCGTGACGCTCGCTTTCCTCTGCAACGCCTACGACGAGGAGGAACTCCCGGGCGGCGATGTGCGCACGGTGCTTCACTTCCACCCGGCGCTCGCACCGGTGAAGATTGCGGTGCTGCCGCTCTCCAAGAAGCTTGGAGAGGGCGCGGAGAAGATTTACGCGGAGCTCTCGAAGTACTGGAACTGCGAGTACGACGACCGCGGCGCAATCGGCAAGCGCTACCGCAGAGAAGATGAAATCGGAACGCCCTTCTGCGTGACCTACGACTTCGAGTCCGAAGAGGATCAGAGCGTCACGATTCGCGACCGCGACAGCATGGAGCAGGAGAGAGTCAAGATTTCCGAACTCAGAAACTACTTCTTGGACAAATTCACGTTTTGAAATCCTGTGTATCTATTAAAAAACAAACATATGTGATATGATGCTAACGTTGTAGAACAAAGATCCAAGATTCGTGTTCAACAGGAGGAAAACATGGCAAAGAAATGGGTTTATCTGTTTAGTGAGGGCAATGCGGACATGCGCGAGCTCCTCGGCGGCAAGGGCGCAAACCTTGCGGAGATGACCAAGATCGGTCTTCCGGTGCCGCAGGGCTTCACGATCACGACCGAAGCTTGCACGCAGTATTACGAGGACGGCCGCGAGATCAATGCAGAGATCCAGTCTCAGATTAACGACTACATCGTCGAGATGGAGAAGATCACCGGCAAGAAGTTCGGTGACCACGAGAATCCGCTTCTCGTCTCGGTCCGCTCGGGCGCAAGAGCTTCGATGCCGGGTATGATGGATACCATCCTGAACCTCGGTCTCAACGAGGACGTGGTCAAGGTGCTCGCAGAGAAGTCCAACAATCCGCGTTGGGCTTGGGACTGCTACAGAAGATTCATCCAGATGTACTCCGACGTCGTCATGGAAGTCGGCAAGAAGTACTTTGAGGAGCTCATCGACAAGATGAAGGAAGAGCGCGGTGTGAAGCAGGACGTCGAGCTGACCGCCGAGGACCTTCACGAGCTCGCAAACCAGTTCAAGGCAGAGTACAAGGAGAAGCTTGGTCAGGACTTCCCGTCCGATCCGAAGGAGCAGCTGATGGGTGCCATCAAGGCTGTGTTCCGCTCCTGGGACAACCCGCGTGCAAACGTGTACCGCCGCGACAACGATATTCCCTACTCCTGGGGCACGGCTGTCAACGTGCAGTCCATGGCATTCGGTAACATGGGAGATGACTGCGGCACCGGTGTTGCGTTCACGAGAGATCCGGCGACGGGCGAGAAGGGCCTCTTCGGTGAGTTCCTGACCAACGCACAGGGTGAGGACGTCGTTGCGGGTGTGCGCACCCCGATGCACATCGACGAGATGGAGCAGAAGTTCCCGGAGGCATTCAAGCAGTTCAACGAGGTCTGCAAGACCCTCGAGAACCACTACAGAGACATGCAGGATATGGAGTTCACCGTTGAGCACGGCAAGCTCTACATGCTGCAGACCAGAAACGGTAAGAGAACCGCAAAGGCAGCGCTCAAGATTGCTTGCGATCTTGTCGATGAGGGCATGAGAAGCGAGAAGGAAGCGGTCGCAATGATCGATCCGAGAAACCTTGACACCCTGCTTCACCCGCAGTTCGACCAGAAGGCACTCAAGGAGGCAAAGCCGCTCGGCAAGGGCCTCGGCGCATCCCCGGGTGCGGCTTGCGGTAAGGTTGTCTTCACGGCTGAGGACGCAGAGGCTTGGGCGGCAAGAGGCGAGAAGGTTGTCTTGGTTCGCCTTGAGACTTCTCCGGAGGACATCACCGGCATGAAGAGCTCCCAGGGTATCCTCACGGTTCGCGGCGGCATGACCTCCCACGCGGCAGTCGTTGCGCGCGGCATGGGTAAGTGCTGCGTCTCCGGTCTCGGCGACATCGTGATCGATGAGGCGGCTAAGAAGTTCTCGCTGGGCGGCCAGACCTTCCACGAGGGCGATCCGATTTCGATCGATGGCACGACCGGTAATGTCTACGCGGGCATCATCCCGACCGTGGACGCGGCGATTGTCGGTGAGTTCGGCCGCATCATGGCTTGGGCTGACAAGTACAGAAAGCTGAAGGTCAGAACGAACGCGGATACGCCGACCGATGCGAAGAAGGCAAGAGAGCTCGGCGCAGAGGGCATCGGCCTTTGCCGCACGGAGCACATGTTCTTCGATCCGGAGCGCATTGCGGCATTCCGCGAGATGATTTGCTCCGACACGGTTGAAGAGAGAGAAGAGGCACTCGAGAAGATTCTGCCGTACCAGCAGAAGGACTTCGAGGGCATTTACGAGGCAATGGAGGGAACGCCGGTTACGATTCGTTTCCTGGATCCGCCGCTGCACGAGTTTGTCCCGACCGAGGAGGCTGAGATCAAGAAGCTCGCAGACGCTAAGAAGAAGAGCGTCCAGGAGATTAAGGACATCATTGCTTCCCTGCACGAGTTCAACCCGATGATGGGTCACAGAGGCTGCCGCCTTGCGGTCACCTATCCGGAGATCGCTGCGATGCAGACCAAGGCTGTGATTCGCGCGGCAATCGCTGTGCAGAAGAGACATCCGGAGTGGAACATGGTTCCGGAGATCATGATTCCGCTTGTCTCCGAGGACAAGGAGCTCAAGTTCGTCAAGAAGGTCGTTGTCGAGACCGCGGATGCGGAGATCAAGGCAGCGGGTTCTGATCTCAAGTACGAGGTCGGTACGATGATCGAGATTCCGAGAGCTTGCCTCACGGCAGACGATATCGCAAAGGATGCGGACTTCTTCTGCTTCGGTACGAACGACCTCACGCAGATGACCTTCGGCTTCTCGCGCGACGACGCAGGCAAGTTCCTGAACGCTTACTACGACACGAAGATCTTCGAGAACGATCCGTTTGCGAAGCTCGACCAGGTCGGCGTGGGCAAGCTCATGAAGATGGCGATCGATCTCGGACGCCCGGTGAACAAGTCCTGCACATCGGTATCTGCGGTGAGCACGGCGGCGACCCGTCCTCCGTTGAGTTCTGCGATGAGATCGGCCTTGACTATGTCTCCTGCTCGCCGTTCCGCGTGCCGGTCGCAAGACTTGCGGCTGCACAGGCGGCAATCAAGAGAGGTTGAGCTCCGGCCTGCAAAGGCTGAGCGCTACTATATAAGCTCGGACAGAAAGAGTCCCCGCCGTTTCCCTCACGGGGCGGCGGGGACTTTTGTGTTGCGGGGAAAGGGAGCCAAGATGTACGAGAGCTATTATCAAAAGTACGAGAGCGAGGAACAGGAAGTTCTGGTGCTCATTCAGAGATGCCTCGGCGCGGGTTACTATAAAGAGGGAAATTTCTGGGATATGACGGCAATTTCGCTCGGCATGGTTTTTCCGGACGGGAGCTGTGTGATTCGAGAAGGCAGAGTGGAGTGGCCGCTCAGCGAGGAGGAGAGGAACGGAGAGTACGGCTGGGGGCGCCTTGCAAGAGGACAGATTTGCCGTCTCAAGCTGCGCCGCATGAAGCCGAGCGCGGTGCCGGAACACACGACGCCGGAAAAATTCAATGCCTGGCTGCTGGTTGAGGTCCTTGAGCCCGCGGTTTCCTGTCCGGAACTCGAAGCCTATTGGGAGGAATATCAAAAGCCGGTTGAACTGAACGACGAAGTGCTCGGTAAACTCACGCTGAACCGGGAGCTCAACTGGCTGGAGGGCGATATCCCCTGGGGCGACGGGCGCATGAGCCTCTCCCTCGAAATCGACACGGACGATACAGAGACCTGGGACAAGGTGCGGGCCTTTGCGAGGAAGCTAGCCACGGATGCCGCGCACTGGGACAGCGAGCTGCGCCGCTTTGCGGCCAAGGAACTCACCGAGCTCGCGAACGACTGGCAGTCGAGCGAGGAGGAGAACGAGAACGCCCCGGAACTCACGGAAGAGGACTTCATGCGGCGCATACAACCGGAGAGCCTGGTGCTAAGCTGGGACGGCAATCTGGTCGCCTACTATGATGACGACGATCTCTTTTTCGGCCATGTGATTGAAATATCCGGCACCGAGAGCGAGGGACTGAAGTACGCGAACATTGCGGGTTGAGCGGAGGGCATCATGACAGAGCGGATCACAGAGGAGAACAGAGCGTATATCAAAGGGCTTCGCGTGAGCGACGTGCCCTGGCAGAGGCTCACGACGGTTTACGGCAGAGCGACCGCCTTTCCGGAGTACTTTGCCGTTCTGGAAGAGATGCGGGATGCGGACGGTGTCCGGGAGGCATTTGAGGAACTCGGCTACAATGTGGAGCACCAGGATACCCTCTGGCACGCGACGCCGTTTGCGAGCGTGTTTCTCGCGCGCATTTTGGGAAAGGCGCTGCGTGAGAGCGCCGAAAACCCCGTGGCGGCCTATCTGGCGGGACAGCTCACGGAACTCTTTGACTGCCTGCTTGGCTGCTATCATCTCGGCGATACCATGGAGCACGCGGCGCCGCTGCCGCGCTTTGCGGATCTCCTCCTGGAAGAGTATCTCTGGTCGGAGGAGTACGATGAAGAGGCGGATGAACTTCGCTACGAGGACGAGGATGTCTTCCCCGATGCGCTCTTTTACAGCTTTTACTATTATACTTGGCAGGCCGTACTCGCAGAGCGAGAGGAGATTGAGGCTGCGAGAACACCGGCCTTGGAAGCAGCGCTCTCGAAGGTCTTGGAGGCGCTGTGAGCAGACTCCTTTGGGACGAAGTATCTGCGCTCTGGAACGGAGAGGTCTTTGCCTGCGGGACGAGACTCTGCTGTAAGACAGCCTATGCCGGGCAGATGCTCAATCTCAGTCGGGACGGCGGCAGTGCGGAAGAGCCGCCCTCTCGCGATGCGCTCTTTTGGAAACGGCTCAAGGAGGAACTTCCGGAGTTGGACCTTAAGGCGCGGGAAGTTCTTAGAAACGCTTTCCCGGGGGAGAATATTGCGGCGCTTCCGCTGACGGAGCTCGCGCTGGATCAGGATGAAAGCTACGGGGTCTTTGCGCTGGGTTATGACACCGGGGAAACGTCGGCCGGTCGGCTCTATCTCTTCGTGCCCTTTGACGAAGGCTTTCAACCCTGCGGCGAGCCGATTTGCGAGCTTTGCTGAAACCGCGTCGCTTTGAAGCGCTGCGGAGGAACGCAGTGCCGCATGGACGGGAGCTGTGTTTGACAGAAGAAAAAGCACGAAACGAAAAGAAGTACGAAACAAAAAAGGCTATAAGCTCGCGGCGACAGATCTGCGCCGCGAGGTAAAACGGAGACGGTTTATATGGAAGAGAAGAACGGAAAGCCCTCGGAACTTGCCGAGGCGATGATGCAGTACTTGGATTGCGAATGCCGCTATTTTCCGCCCATGCGGGATGATACGGAACTGTATGCGGCCTACCGTGATGCGCGCCGCGATGCAACGGACGGAGGCTATGTGCCCATGCTCATCAAGGTGGATGAGGTACTCTTTGAGTGCCTCATCATGAATTCAGACCCGGATTCCGACGGGGAGGATGACTATCGCTTTGATGCCGCGGCGGTGGCCGCCTATCGCCGTGAGCAGCTCTCGCGAGAACTTCCGGACGGGCGGGAAATCTTAAAGGGCTACCTTGCCGACCGCAGAGAAGAGGCCGAGGACGATGAGATCGACTGGGACAGAGAAATTGTCGGTGCGGTAGAGGGCGGCGAGGAAATCGACTGCTTTTCCGCTTACCGAGATTATCGGAGCGAGGAGACTGCGCCGGTAATACTCGCAAAGATTCCGGTGAAACATGCCTGGGAGATCTTTGCCTATCTGCCCTTCGGCGGCTGGAACGATTGCCCGGGCACAGAGGAGCTCATGGCGGTCACGAAGTACTGGGCGGAGCAGTACGGCGCTTGGCCGAGTACTATGTCGCACGACGAGCTCGAGTTTTTCCTCCCGGCACCGGTGCCGGAAAACAGGGCTTTGGAGCTTGCAATCGAGCACTACGGCTTCTGCCCGGATCTCGATCAGAGCAGCGCCCCGCTCGGCGCGCTGGCGGACAGCCTTAGCCGCTCGAAAATCTGGTATTTCTGGTGGGATTAAAACCGTCGGCTTATATGCCGCCGCCGTGGCTCGCCTATCCCGAATATGAGCGCTACAGTCTCGGATTTCGCATGGGCAGCGGCGAAGATTACCTGGACCGCTTTGTATCCTGGTTTGAGGCGCTCGGCGAAAAGGAGCGGGAAACATACCGCGCGCGCTTCCCGGAGCCCTTCACCTGGGCCGGCTGGTGGGACGATGAGGATAGGGCAGTGTACCTTGAGCGGGGGGGACTTTTGCCTCGCGACTCGAAACCCGGACGGCGCGCCTAAGTACACGCGGGCGCAGCTCGGAAAACAGAAGCTTGCCGGGAAAAAGCAAAAGTACTGCTTCTTTTGGGGACATCAGCCCGCGAAGGACGGAAGCGTGACAAAGAGCGCGTTCAGCCAGTGGTGGAAGGCGGAATTTTACGGCGAGGGCGAGCGCTTTAGCTCCGCCGAGCAGTATATGATGGCAAAGAAAGCCGAGCTGTTCGGCGATGCGGAACACAGGGCAGAGATTCTTTCCTTAAGAGATCCGAAGCGCATTAAGGCGCTCGGCCGAGAGGTGAGAGGCTTTGAGGAGGCGGTCTGGCAGCGCTTTCGCTATGCCATCGTATTAAACGGGAGCTGGCTCAAATTCAGTCAAAACCCGGATCTCCGGGACTTTCTGCTCTCGACCGGCGATAAAATATTGGTCGAGGCCAGCCCCTACGACCGCGTCTGGGGCATAGGGCTTACGGAGCAGGAGGAGGCAGCGGATAATCCGCTCAAGTGGAAGGGAGAAAACCTGCTCGGCTTTGCGTTGACAGAAGTCAGGGAGGAGTTAAGACGAGTCACGGCGCAGGAAGCGCTCTGTGATTTCAAATCGGTCTGAGAAAAAGGAGAAGAGCATGGATTTGTTACAACAGTGTGCGCAGTGGTTTGAGAACGAGGAGCATCAAAGAATAGTCGATGCGATTGAGGCGCTTCCGGAGGAGGAGAGAACGCCGGAACTCGACAGCGAGCTGGCGCGCGCCTATAACAACGTGGCGGAGGCAACGGACCGCAAACTGTTTCGGAAGGCGGTTGCGCTCTTAAAGCGCCACGAGGCCTATTTTGAGGGGGATCACCGTTGGAATTTCCGCCTGGGCTACGCTTATTACTATCTGGATCAGGAGGGAAGGGCCTTACACCATTTCCGTGAGGCGCTTGCCGCACTTCCCGGCGATGAGGACACACAGAATTTCATTGAGGACTGCGAGCGGCGCATCTCGCTGCCGCGCTTTGCCGAAAATCTGCGCGAGAGAACGCAAAGTGTCTGGAAGCGCTTTGCCGCGGAGGAAGCGGAACTTCGACGCATCATGGATGAGGACACGGAACATGTGCGCGGTGATGAGCTGATCGAGAAATGCGGCGATATTCTGCGCGAGGCCCTTGAGAACCAGGCCTTTGAACTCGGCTTTAACGGCGAAAAATATGAGCTCATCCTGACGCCCGAGGGCAGCATCGAAGTGCTCCTCGAGGACTGTTATTTTTCAGCGCCATGTGCCCGCGGAAGTCGCGGCACACTGGAATATCCTGGTCGGACGGCAGCGCATGAGCGGTCTCGCGCTCGATGCGGGCGAGGGGCCGATTCGGGGCGAGGACGTACAGGTCTGGCTCGAGGCGGGAAAGGGCGACCGCCACGGGGTCAAGCTCTACTGCGAGAAGCTGCTCCCCCTTCTTACGGAAGATGAGGGAAGAGTCTGGTGGCTCTTAACGACGCTCACGGACCAGCTGCTCGGGGAACTCGTCAATATGCGCTACATCCGCAGCTTCGATGTGCTGAAAACGCCCGCCGAAGGAACATCCTGCCTGCTCTCCGAACTTCCGGAGGAGCTTTCGCGCTGCGGCGCCAAGCTCGACATCACAGCGGAGGAAGTCATTGCGGAAAATTATACCTTTTACAGCTTAGATCCGAGCGAAGACCCGAATGCCGACTATCGTCTCGACACCATCTCGGGCGCAAGTCTCTGCCCGACTCTGGTCAGCGAGTACCTGCAGGGCGAGGATCGCATGGTCAATGAGTTACAGGCAGACGGTGCGGTGGCCGGCTTCTTCATCTACCCGCTCTCCGGGTTCCGCGGAGAAAATCGCTCGGAGGAAATCTTAGCGCTACGGGACAGGGCAAAGGCGCATATGGAGACACCCGAGGGGCGGAGTGCTGCAGTTTCATCGGCGGGGCAACCGGCATTTTCTGCGGCTACATCGATTTCATCGCCTGGGATTTCGATGCGACCGTGCGCCGCATGAGTGCCTTCTTTGAGGCGGAGGGCTTACCCTGGCTTGCCGCGCGGGTGTTCCGCCGGGATGCGCGCCCGCTCAGTATTTACGACAAGGAGAGCAGGGAAGACTGAGGCGGCTTGACGCAAGTCCTCCGCTGTGCTATTTTGTTAGTTAACGGAAACTCTACCGGAGCCGGCCTTACGGCTTCGGTTTTTTGAAGTCAGGACAAAGGAGGCGGCATGAGTCAGGAAAAGCACGAACTTGGCAAGTCGAGCGAAGATTATCTGGAGAGCATACTTCGCATCATCAAGGAGAAGGGCGCTTGCCGCCCCACCGACATCGCGGAGCTCATGAACTTTTCGAAGCCGAGCGTCTCGGTTGCGCTCAAAAAGCTGGAAGAAGAGGGTTACATTCACCGCGAGGACTGGCGCATCCAGCTGACAGAAATCGGCGAAGATGCCGCTGCGAAGACTTTTGAGAAGCATGAGTTTTTCCGTCAACTCTTCGAGGAAATCGGCATTGCGCCGGAGACCGCCGAAGAAGAGGCTTGTCTGGTGGAACATGTAATCAGCGAGGATAGTTTTCACAGGATGCGGGCGTATTGGGAGAAATGCCGAAACGCCTGAGCAAAGGATACCCGCGCAGTTCTAAAGCGCGGGTATCGTTCTTTGGAAAGGAGAAACAATGGAAACAATGTTGCGAGAAAAAGAAGGCTTTATCTGCGACATGGACGGCGTGATTTACCACGGGAACAAGATACTCCCCGGGGTGCGCGAGTTTGTCGAGTGGCTGCTTCGCGAGAATAAGAATTTTCTCTTCCTCACGAACTCGAGCCAGTATACGCCGAAGGAGCTGCAGCAGAAACTGGAGCGCATGGGGCTGGAGGTCGATGAATCTCACTTTTACACGAGTGCGCTTGCGACCGCGCATTTCCTGAATCGGCAGGCACCGGGCTGCTCGGCCTATGTGGTCGGTGAGCACGGCGTTCTGAATGCGCTCTACGACAAGGGAATCACCTACAACGATGTGAATCCGGACTATGTGGTGGTCGGAGAATCCTCCTCCTATAACTTGGCGCAAATTACCAAGGCCATACGCTTAGTCAATGCGGGGGCCAAGCTGATTGGCACCAACTACGATTTGACCGGTCCCACCGAGAGCGGCATTGCGCCCGCCTGCCGCGCGCTGATTGCGCCGATTGAACTCGCAACCGGCAAGCAGGCCTATTTTGTGGGCAAGCCGAATCCCCTGATGATGCGGACCGGCCTTCGTCTCCTCGGCGTGCACTCGGAGAATGCCGTCATGATCGGCGACCGCATGGACACCGATATCATTGCGGGCATTGAATCCGGCCTCACGACGGTGCTGGTGCTCTCCGGTGTCACAACGCGAGAGGAGTGCGAGCAGTATCCGTATCGACCGAACTATATTCTGAACGGCGTCGGCGAGGTCATGGACCAATGAAGGCGCGGGAAAAGGCGTTTGCCTTCGGTCTGATTCTGTGTGCGCTCTTGCTGGCCTACAGCTATGCGTATCTCGATGCCATACTGGCGGTGCTTTCGGAGACGGTGCTCGGCGCTGTCGGTGTAAGCGCAAGTTATCTTGAGGCCAACAGCAATTTGGGGTATACCTGCTCCGCGGCAATTCTGAGTCTCTTTTATTTGGCTTTGGAAACGCATCAAACGAGGCTATCCGGAAAAAAACGCGACCCTTGCCTTTCGACCGTTCGGCGGCGCGTTTCGGATGTTGCTGATCGGGCTCGGCGCGGGCGGCGTGTCCTTGCTCTGGCTTAACTTTGCGGAGGCCATTCAAAATTCGATTCCGGCTTTACAGTCGAGTTATGACACCTTTAACAGCGAGATGGGCGCCTTCGAGCAGGGCGATTATATCTGGATGCTCCTAACGGTCTCCGTCATAGGGCCGTTGGTCGAGGAACTCTTATTCCGCGGCCTCGTGTTTCATCTCTTTGAGCGCAGTTTCAAAAGTGAGCGCGCTGCCATCATTCTCTCGGCGCTGCTCTTCGGCATTTGGCACGAGATTTTTGTGCAGTCGGTCTATACGTTTATGATAGGTCTCATTCTGGGCTATCTCTACGCAAAGACAAGAAAGATCATCTGGCCCTTCCTGGTTCATCTGGTCAACAATTTCTCGGGGACTCTGCCGCCCGGCTTTGACGGCGAATTCGCCAATCTGCTGGTGAACCTCGCCTCCTTGATTTGCATCCCGGTGTTATTCATTCTGCTGTGGCGTATGGAAAAAAATACAAAGCAAATCGAGAAGACGTTGCCATAGCAACGGAATTCTGCGTCTCTCGGTGATACTATCTTCCCTGTAAAGAACATAAGCACGGAGCAAGTCGCTCCGGTTCATATGAAAACAGGAGGATATCAATGGACGCTAAAATGTTTTGTTATCAGTGTCAGGAGACCGCGGGCAACAAGGGTTGCACCGTGCAGGGTGTCTGCGGCAAGAAGTTCGATGTTGCAAGAGCGCAGGACCTTTTAATCTATGTGACCAAGGGTCTCTCGGCGGTTACGACCGCGCTCAGAGCGGAGGGCAAGCCGGTTGCGGCAGAGGTGAATCACCTCGTTTCGATGAACCTCTTCATCACGATTACGAACGCAAACTTCGATCGCAAGGCGATTGAGAAGCGCATCACGGATACGCTCGCATGTCGCGACGCGCTCCGGAAGGAGCTTAGCGATGCTTCGAAGCTGCCGCTCGCGGCAACCGAGGAGATTCCGGAGAGCGCTTATCCGGAGAGAGCGGCGGAAGTCGGCATTCTCGCGACCGAGAACGAGGATGTGAGATCCCTTCGCGAGCTCATCACCTACGGACTCAAGGGCCTCTCGGCTTACACGAAGCACGCGAACGCACTGCTCCGCGAGAACGAGGAAGTGGATCGCTTCCTGCAGGAGGCGCTCGCTAAGACCCTCGATGACAGCCTCTCGGTCGACGATCTCGTTGCGCTGACCCTGGAGACCGGTAAGTACGGCGTTGAGGGCATGGCGCTCCTCGACGGCGCAAACACCGGCGCTTACGGCAACCCGGAGATTACCGAGGTCAACATCGGCGTCCGCAAGAATCCGGCCATCCTGATTTCCGGCCATGATTTGAAGGACCTCGAGATGCTGCTCGATCAGACCCAGGGCACGGGTGTGGATGTTTACACGCACTCCGAGATGCTCCCGGCGCACTACTATCCCTTCTTCAAGAAGTACCCGAACTTTGCGGGCAACTACGGAAACGCTTGGTGGAAGCAGAAGGAGGAGTTCGAGAGCTTCAACGGACCCATCCTCATGACCACGAACTGCCTGATTCCGCCGAAGGACAGCTATAAGGACAGAGTCTGGACCACCGGCTGCGTGGGCTTCCCGGGCCTCAAGCACATCGATGCGCCCTACGGCCAGGTCAAGGATTTCAGCCCGATCATCGAGCAGGCAAAGCAGTGCCCGCCGCCGACCGAGATTGAGACCGGTAAGATTGTCGGCGGTTTCGCACACGCACAGGTCTTTGCGCTTGCCGATAAGGTGGTCGATGCGGTGAAGAGCGGTGCCATCACGAAGTTCGTCGTCATGGCAGGCTGCGACGGCAGAGCAAAGAGCCGTGACTACTACACGGAGTTCGCGAAGGCACTGCCGAAGGGCGCTGTGATTCTGACCGCGGGCTGCGCAAAGTACAAGTACAACAAGCTGGATCTCGGCGACATCGGCGGCATCCCGCGCGTGCTCGACGCAGGTCAGTGCAACGACTCCTATTCTCTGGCGGTCATTGCGCTCAAGCTGAAGGAGATCTTCGGTCTCGATGACGTGAATCAGCTTCCGCTGGCTTACAACATCGCTTGGTACGAGCAGAAGGCAGTCATCGTGCTCCTCGCGCTTCTCTACCTCGGCGTGAAGAACATCCACCTCGGACCGACGCTCCCGGCCTTCCTTTCCCCGAATGTCGCGAATGTCCTGGTCAACAACTTCGGCATTGCCGGCATCGGCTCCGTCGAGGACGATATCGAGCTCTTCTTCGGCAAGGAAGCGTAAGAAAAACGCAGACCCCGGAGTACCGGATTCACAGAAAAGAATTTACTTGCAATACCCCCACTTGCATTACCCTTGCTATTTCATTACCCTCAATGAGAGACGGCGGACCCTGTGTCCGCCGCCTTTTTTCTGTATTTGGCGCATAGAGCATCGGGAGAGGACGGCAAGGAGAGCGACAGTGTGACGGAGGAGCGTGGCAAGACGGAGAAAAACCGGGAGAAGGCGTTTGAAAACCTGCCGTAATACTTCGAAGGCGTGATATCGGGGGATGGAAGGGAAGGGAGTGTCGCTCTGTCCGGAAGGGCTCAGGGCGAGTCGGAAGGAAGAAAGGAAGCTGCGTAAGAGCGTGATAGGGGAGAACAAACGTGGAGAGTCATAAGGCAAAACAAAAGGAAGCAAAAAAAAACGGGTGTGAGAATGCGTTAGTTATGACGAATACAAATTAGGAATCATTCTTAAAATAATGCTTGAACTGTGCGGAAATCGTGGTATAGTAGGGGAGTAGGAATTGTTAGAGAATTCACAATAATTAGAGGAGGATAACATGGCAGACGAGAAGAAGATCACAAGCGGCAACGATGTAAAGACCAAGTACGCAGGCACCGAGACCGAGAAGAACCTGCAGAAGGCTTATGCCGGCGAGTCTATGGCGAGAACCAAGTATCTGTACTTCGCTTCCACGGCGCAGAAGGAAGGTTTTCAGCAGATCGGCGCTCTCTTTGAGGAGACCGCAACGAACGAGAATGCGCATGCAAAGATGTGGCTCAAGGAGCTGAACGGCATTGCGGACACGGCGACCAACCTCCTCCACGCGGCAGAGGGCGAGAACTACGAGTGGAACGACATGTATGTCGAGTTCGCCGAGACGGCGGAAAAAGAGGGCTTTAAGGAGCTCGCAGCGAAGTTCCGCATGGTTGCCGCAATCGAGAAGCGCCACGAGGAGAGATACAGAAAGCTCTTAAAGAACGTCGAGATGCAGGAAGTCTTCAAGAAGAGCGAAGTCAAGGTCTGGGTATGTCGTAACTGCGGACACGTTGTGGTCGGCACTTCGGCACCGCAGGTATGTCCGACCTGCCAGCACCCGCAGGCATTCTTCGAGATTCTCGCAGAGAACTATTAATCGAGACAGGGCGCAAGGCGAGAGCACTGTGCCGACAGAAAAAGGAACCGAAAGGCGAAAGCCTTTCGGTTCCTTTTTCAATTCTCTGATGTGCCGGAAAGCGCGGCATCGTCGGGCTTGCTCCCGGGCTTAAGCTGCGATAAAAATGCGCGCGCCGATGACAATTAAGATGAGGCCGCCGAGTATCTTGGCCTGGCGGTTTAAGACCGCTCCCGCCTGTTTCCCGGCGTGGAGTGCGCCGAGACAGAGGAAAAAAAGGTGGTGAGGGCAATCAGGACCGAGGAGAGCAAGGCCTCTGCGGCTCGGTAGGAGGCCAGCGTAAAGCCGACCGAGAGTGCATCGATCGAAGTCGCGATGCCCTGTAAGAACAGAGCCTTGATGCCGAGTCCGCTGTCCGGATTTTCGTCCGTTTCGCTCTTGATGCCCTCGAGGCAAAGTTTACCGCCGATGTAGAGGAGGAGGGCAAAGGAGACAAAGGGAAGGAAGGGGTCGACCGCGCGAAATACAGAGAGGAGAGAAGTCACAAAGAACCAGCCGAGCATGGGCATGAGCCACTGGAAAAAGGCAAAGGTTCCAGCTACGCCCGCGGTTTTTTTTCCGGACATCCCCGGTTCTTCGAGTCCGTTTGCGACCGATACCGAGACCGCATCCATTGCAAGTCCCGCGCCGAGCAATATGCTGTTCAAAATAAATCCCGCTTGTGCGTTCATTCGCTGAACCTCCCGCTTGTGGTTTAAAAGGAAAATAAAAAGAGACCGAGAGCACGCACTGCGTGCTTTCTCAGTCTCGCGATTTAATCCAAGCCAGGCGAATGCCATTTTGTTGACTTGAAACGCCCCTAGGACGCTCCCTACTCCCTGTAAAGCCTGTTCAATTTACCACTGTGCGCATTTGTTAGTCAACGATAAATATAACCGGACGGCGGCGCGGTATTTCCAAAAAGGGGCGGAAAGAGTATAATCAAAGTATCAAAATCAGCAGGCGGGGAACCGCCTGCTCATTGGCATGAGCGAGGGGATGAGAATGAAAATTACTTCGTTGACCTGCCCGCACTGCGGCGCCGCGCTGCAATGGGAAGAAGGTCAGGACAAAGCGGTCTGTCCGTACTGCGGCAGTGCGCTCCGTGTCGATATTTCCGCACCCGAAATCAAGGTGAATTTTTACGGAAACCGCGAGACAGCGCCGGCCTCCGCGGGACCGGATATCGGACTCAGCTTGGGGCAGAAACTCATTGTCGGGGGGATTACCGCTGCCTGCCTTCTGGTTCCGGTGGTGCTCGGCATCGCGGACAGCAATGCCTCCGCGCGGCGGCAAAACGCGGAGAGTGCGGCGGCTGCGAGTGCGGCAACGCAGCAGATGGAGCGCTATACCATCTCCGGTGCGGAGAACCTGGACGAACTTCAGAAAATTACCGGCTTAAAATACCTCACGATTGAGCACGCGGAGGCAATTACCGACTTCGGCGCGCTCGCCCGTCTTCCTTATTTGGAGACCCTCACGATACAGGATGCGCCGAAGCTCACGGATCTCGCTTTCGTGAAGAGCTTGAATCAGCTGCAGAGCCTTACGCTGAAAAACACGGGCGTACAGGATATATCGCCGCTTTCGGGCATGAAATCCTTGGTCGCGGTGACACTGGAGGACAATCAAATTACGGATTTCACGGCGCTTGGGAGTGTGCCGTATTTAAAGAATGCGGAGATTCGGGCGGATGAAGTCGCGGCGCTTCCGGAGCTTTCGTCCCTGCAATTTCTGGAGAGCTTCAACGTGAACGGGGAGACAAAAAAATGAAAGCGAGCGGGCTGGGCTGTAAGCTTCGAAGCGTTGTTGTGCCCTTCGCGTTGCTTTTGGCAAGCGGCGCTGTGCTCGGTGGCTATAAAGCGGCCTTTGCAAAGGGGAAGGAGCGAAGCACGGACGCAGCAATTCGCGTGACCCTGCCTTTCGTTTCGAAGTACAGTCCCAAGTATGCCGACACGCTGACGGATCCGGTGTTGCGGCGCGCCTTTTCGGAAGTGTTCCGAAAAGATCCCGACGCGATTACGCCGGAAGAGTATCGGCGTGTCCGGGGAATTCGCTTTGAGACCGTAGACTGGTTTTTGGTCCGCATGAATGTGTCGCTGCAAGACGGAAGCGAAGTACAGATTCCGATTGTCAACAACGGCGAAGGCATCACCCTCGACGGGAACTCGTTTCAGGCTTTCCCGAATCTCGAAACGCTCGATATGTCGGGGCAGCGCTCTTTGCTTCATGTCACGTTTTCTTCACAGGAGTACGCGAATACGCTTGCCAATCTGAAGCAGCTGAGGTGTCTCTATCTGCCGGATTCGGGGGACTACCCCGGAAGCCCGGCGGGACTCGCATATATGGTTGCGAATCCCGGCGCAATGGAAGAACTGGGCGGGGTTTCACTCTATGCGACGGCGGATGTCGAAAAACTTGTTCGCACATTTCCGAACTTGAGAAAGCTGCGAATTGTGAGGCGGGAGTTAGGGGTTAGCTTGTCCGGATTACAGGAATGTAAGGAGCTTAGAGCACTCTATACCCCGTTGCGGCGCGCGGGAAACGAGGATTTACTCGCGCTCACGGGGGTGCGGGATATGGAACTCATTGCCTCAGAGGGGGATGAGAACATCGAAGATTTCCGCTTTTTGTCGGGACTCACAGAACTGGAGCAGCTCACCCTCCGCGACGCCGTTGCGCTCCGGAATTTGAACGATATGAAGCCCCTGACAAAGTTGCGGGAACTGCGCCTTTCGGGCGCGACACAGCTCACGAGCCTAGAGCCGCTCCGGGCGCTCACGGCGCTTGAAACGCTGGATCTCGGGAACAGTTTCAATCTTTCGGACTATGCCGCACTTTACGAGCTTCCGCAGCTCAAAAGACTCAGAATTTCCGACGGCTGGCAGGCGGGGCGTTTCATACCGGATGTGACCCTGATCCCGGCGCTCGAAGAACTCGAGTGCGGTGCGGAGACGCTCCCGCAGCTGGCCCGCTGCCGGAAACTGAAAAACTCACACTCTTTCTCAGTCACTTTGACAGCAAGACGGATTTTTCGGGACTTGCGCGCCTTTCGGAACTCGAGGAACTTACGTTGAATGTCGAGAGCGCTGCGCAGAATACGGAAACGCTCTATGCACTCCGGGAACTGCCGAAGCTTCGAAAAGTCACCTTCTGCTGCAAAGAGGGGAACGGTTCCGCTGCATGCCTTTCCGGCGGTCGCGGAGCTCACCGTGCTCGGCGAGGATGCGGGAAGTGGCGGCAGTGATGCCGAACTGCAAATTCGCGCGGAGACCGAGGCGGATGCCCCTGCACTGGAACGTCTCAGCGTCTACGCGCACAACAAGGTGCGGTTTGAGGGCTGGCGCAGCACAACACTCCGGGAGCTGCGCCTCGGCCGTTGCGGCATCGATACGCTCTCATTTACGGAGGCCTTCCCCAATCTGGAGCTTTTGGACCTCAGCGACAATCGCGTCGAGGATATTGCGGCGCTCACCGCGCTGTCAAAGCTTCGCTATCTGCGCTACACGGATAATGTGATTCAAAACATTGCGTTATTAAAGAACAGAGGCATAGTTCTGGTCGAATAAACGGCGAGGAGACGGGAATGAATCCGACAAAAGTCCGCTGCCCGCACTGCGGAAGCAGCATAGCGCTGAAGCAGAGCGGCAAGACGAAATGTCGTGTCTGCGGAGGTGAGCTCCGGATCGAAGAAGAGAAGCCGGTTAAAAAGAGTGGGATAGCCGAAGTGAACTACGGCAGACGGATGTCTTCGGAACTGTTTGCAATCTCGATGACAGTCTGCGCACTTGCGAGCATTTTCTTTATTGTATTGCCGGTGCTCGGCCGCGGGGCGCGGAAGAAAGCGCCCAAGGCAGCGCAGGAATATGAGACGCATGTGAGCGCGGAACCCGGGGAACTCGGCCTGAAGGACTGTGTTCACACGGTGTTCGACTTCGTGCGTACGCTTTGACTTAGGGGCTGCCGCTTGTTTGTCCCAATCAGATGAGGAGAATAGGATGAATCCGACGAAAATTCGCTGCCCGCACTGCGGAAACAACATACTGGTTAAGCAGAGCGGAAAGGTGGCTTGCCCCTTTTGCGGGACCGCGCTCTATGTTGAAGAAAAAGAGAAGAAGGTTGAAATTAATGTAAACCTGGGGCGAAAAACCAAGCCTGAAGTGCCGAATTATATTCCGGCCTTCATCGGCGGCGGTGCAATTGTCCTTCTGCTGTGTCTGACCCTCCTTCCGTCCCTGCTCCGCAGCAACACGGGGCGCACGCAGACGGAGAGCAGAGTTCGGAATCACTATGCAAGCGAAGTGCACGATGCGGTGCTTCGCAGAGCCTTCGCGGAAGTATTTGAGAAGGAGCCGTCCGAATTTACGGCGGAGGACTATCAAAGTGTAAGGCGCATTGCCTTCCGGAAAGAGAACGATTATCTCACTTGGATGGAGGTGGGATTCGCGGACGGCAGCGAAACGCGCGTCCCCATGCTCCGCAACACCACGGACGAGATAGAACTGGACGGAACCGACTTTCAGGCCTTCCCCATGCTGGAAGAACTGGATACCGCCACTGCCGCAGGCTACGATGTGAGCCTCTCGTTTCGCTCCTCGGAATACACGAATACCCTCGGCAATCTGAAACATTTAAAAAAAGCTGTATCTCTCGAATGTCGGCAACAGCAGAGGTCCGACCGAGTTTGCGGAGCTCTTTGCGGATCCCGCATCAATCGAAGCACTGGGCGGGGTTTTCTTTTTTCGCCCGGAAGATGTCAAAGAACTGGTGAGACAGTTCCCGAAGCTCCGAGAACTCCGCGTCGGCTGGAGAAATGACGAAGTCTCGCTCGCGGCGTTAAAGGACTTAAAGGAGCTTGAGAGTCTCACGGCCACCCTGCGCCTTAAGGGAAATGAGGACATCCTTGAACTCACACAGCTCAATGCGCTGGATATTCAGGCAGTCGATTCGGGGGAGAACGTAAAAGACCTGCGTTTTCTCTCCGGACTCACCCAGCTTGAAAGCCTCACCGTACGAGACGGCAATGACATTAAGAGCCTCAATATGCTGAGCGCGCTCACAAACCTGCGGGAGCTTCGCCTTCTCGACGGCAGCGATGTGGTCAGCATAGAGCCGCTCCGCGGCCTCACGGAACTGCGCGTACTGGATATCGGAGACTGCACCGATATCACGGACTATGCGGCCCTTCCCGCGCTCACCAAGCTGGAAAAATTGCGCGTTTGTGATGATGATTGGCCGCCGTCCGGGACAGTGCCGGATCTGAGTTCTCTCACCTCTCTCGCGGAGCTTGAACTCTACGCGCGAGATGCAGAGAGCATTGCGAACTGCCGGAGTATCAAGAAACTCACCCTGCTCGCGGAGCGCACGGGGGACGGCAGCGACTTATCCCCGCTCGCGGGACTGACAGGTCTTGAAGAACTCAGGCTGAACCTCGCAAGCACCTCGGAGGAGCTCCTGCATCAAGAGGTGTTCGCGGGGCTGCCGTCTCTTAGCAAGGTAACCCTGCGCTGCGACACCAATCCGATTTCTTTGGATTACTTCCCGCAAGTTAAAGAAATTACGATCATCGGAGAGAGTATCGTCGGCGGTACGCCGTCGGGGTCGCTCACCCTGAGTAAGGTGACGAGCGGCGGAAACCCCGCGCTGGAAAGCTTCTCGGTCTATGGCTTCGACGGGCTGAGACGCGGGGACTACCGAGACGGGTTTGAGGAGGGAAGCGCGGTGCTCGATTTCCTCGCGCACTGCCCATCGCTCCGGGAGCTGCGCATAGAGCACTGCAATCTCTCGGATCTCAAGTTCGCGGAGGGGCTCACTGCCCTTCAATTCCTCAATATCGCAGACAATCGCTTTGAGGATGTCGCGCCGCTCTCGGGGCTCCCGTCGCTTCGCTGCCTGGTCTATACGGAAAACGCGATTCAAAACATCGGTATCTTACAAAATAAAGGGAATTGCACTGATCGAATAAAGGACGAGGAAAATGAATCCGACAAAAATAAGATGCCCGCATTGCGGGAACAGTATTTTGATCAAACAAAGCGGAAAAAGCGTCTGCCCTTCTTGCGGGACGCCGCTCTACATCGAGGAAAAAGATAAATCCGTCAATGTCAATGTCACGCTCGGAAACATCGAAAAAAGCGAGGCGAAGCAGAAGGGCTTCTTCCTTGCCCTGCTTGCTTTTATTTTGCTTTCGGTGTTTTTCATGTTGTTCCTGCCCGCCATCTTTCGCACGGGGCGTAAGGTGCAAAAGACGGTCGCGCCGAAGTACGAGACGAGCCTTCACGATCCGGTGCTGACCCGGCTCTTTGCGGAAGCGTTCGAGAAGGATCCCGCATCAATTACGGAAGAGGATTATGCGCGCGTCAAGACGATTTCGTTCCAAAGGGAACTGAGCGGTTTGCAATGGCTGGAAGTCGGCTTTACGGATGACAGCGAGAAGCGCATTCCTCTGGTGTACGACGAGCGGACGGTTGAAATCGATGGGACAGACTTCCAGGTGTTTCCGAATCTGGAGGGACTTTATGTCGGGGAGACCGCGACCGGAGGCGATGTTCGCCTTTCCTATGAATCCGAGGAATATGCGCACAACCTGGCCAATCTGACGAAGTTAAAATATCTGCATCTCTCGGAGAGAAGCAGCTACGATCGAACCCCGAAGGAACTGGCCGCCTTTGTCGCAAATCCGGCACAAATCGAGGAACTCAACGGTGTGAGCCTCTATGACGCGGAGGATGTCGAAGCGCTGGTAAAGTACTTCCCGAATCTCAAAAAGCTGATCATCGTCGATCGCGGCGCGGATGTCTCGCTTGCCGATTTAAAGCAGCTGTCTCAGCTCGAACTGCTCGCGACAGAACTTCGCGCGGACGGAAACGAGGATCTCTTGGAACTCACGGGGGTCAAAGAGATGGAGATTCTTGCCCGTGCGGACGGAAATCCGGTCAAGGATTTTCGCTTTCTTTCGGGCCTCACCGGCCTCAGAAGCCTGACGCTGGTCGGTGCCACCGAGTTAAAAAGTCTCAATGCGCTGAGCCCGCTCACCGAACTTGAGGAATTGCGTATTTACGACGCGCGGGAATTGCTCAGCATAGAGCCGCTCCGGGGGTTCACGGCGCTTCGTGTATTGGACATCGGAGACAGCACGGCGCTTGAGAATCTGGATGCCCTGCAGTCGCTGACCGCGCTCCGAAAGCTGAGACTGACCAACAGTGCCTGGGGGGCAAAGGCGATTCCGCCGGATTTGAGCATGCTGACTTCGCTTGAGGAAGCGGAAATCGAGGAGGACAGCATGGCGTCCGTTGCTGCTTGCCGCAGCCTAAAGAAGCTCACAATTTACATGAATCACTTCGGGGAAGGCAGTGATTTTTCACAGCTTGCCGGTCTTGAGAATCTGGAGAGCCTGCGTCTCAATATCTCAAGCAGCGCGTATCGGTATACGAATATCGAGCGTCTTTCGGCCCTGCCGAAACTCAGAACGCTCAAGCTGGTCGGAGACGAAGGCCCGCTTCCGCTGAAAGCATTTCCGCAGGTCACGGAGATTGAGGTCATAGGGAAGAACGTTGTGGCGGATTTCAGTAATTCCAAGCTGGTCATCGACCCGCTGCCCGACAGCGAAAATACCGCTTTGGAACGCCTGACTGTCATCGGTTTCGAAGGGATTCAGAGCAGCCCGTACGGGAGCGAACAACAATACGGTTCCGATGTTTTGTCCCGGCTCTCTTACTGCACGTCGCTTCGGGAACTCCGCCTGATTCACTGCGGGCTTACGGATCTTAATTTCGCAAGTGCCGTCCCGAATGTGGAAGTTTTGGACATCGGCGGAAACCGCATCGAGGATATTTCGCCGCTCACGGCCCTCCCGAAACTTCGGGAGCTTTACTGCGGTGACAATGAGATTCAAAATATCGCGGTGATGCGGGACAGGGGCATTTTATTGCTGGAATAAATACCGATTTTTGAAAAACAATACTTGCACGAAAAAAGAGAGTTTGCTATAACACTTAGTAAGGAATTGTTTTGATAAAAGCTTGGTTTATGAGGCCGAATAAGGAGAGCAAAATGCTGAACATCGGAATCAAGGGACACCGGGAAATTACGGTTGAGGAAAAGGATCTTGCGATTCATGTCGGCAGCGGCACGGTGCATGTGCTCGCAACGCCGATGATGATTGCAAATATGGAATATACCGCAGCATCTTCCGTGGAGGAGTTGCTCGGCGAAGGAAAGTCTACGGTAGGCGTGCAGGTCAATGTGAGTCATGTTGCGGCGACGCCGAAGGGAATGAAGGTCAGTTTTGATTCGGAACTTCTGGAGATCAGCGCAAACGGAAAGATTCTCACCTTCCGTGTCGAGGCACACGATGAATGCGGCCTGATCGGTGAGGGAACCCACCAGAGAGCGATTATCGACCGGGAGCGCTTCGATAACAAGGCACAGGCAAAGTTAGAGCAGAAATAAATAAGAGGAGGAAAGAAAGATGGCACGCACCAAGGGGGCGAAGAATAAGCCGACACTGAGTGTCGCGGAGAGATTGCAGAGAGCAAACGCAGAGCTCACGGAGCTTCAGGAGGCTGTGAAGGCAAAGAAGGCCGAGATTAAGGAACTTCGGAGAGAGGAAAAGTCCGAGACCCAGCTGGTCATCATGAAGGCCATCGAGGAGAGCGGAAAGACCGCCGAAGAAGTCCTCGCGATGATTCAGAGACAGTAAAACGAAAAAAGACCGCCGCAGTTTTCTGCGGCGGTCTTTTTTCGTTTTGATTCACCGTTCGTTTTGTTGCGCTCGGCCTCAGACCAAGGTTTGAAATTCGATTTCCTCGAGCGACCAGACCAGACGGTTCGTCTGCAGAAGGGCGCTCTTACAGAAGGGACAAAATTTCGCATCGGCACGCTGCAGGGGCGCACCGCAGTGCGGACAGGAGACAGCGGTGATCTTTTGATACCCGCTTTTGTAGTTGACACTCTGGACATGGACCAGAACCGAAGTGACGGTCGTCTCGACCCGGTGGGGAGCGGCGAGTGCCGCGGCCCGCGCCTTGCCCTCGCTTTTCCGGACGGCATCGCCCGCAAGAGAAGCGGTAAAGCCGATGGAACTCACCAGTCGGATTTCCGTCAGCGTCGCCTGGTTTTTATAGTCTGCAATCGCGGTCTTATGAATCACGATGTCGGAAAAACTGCGTGTCAGTTCATTCATGCGGTCGTCTTCGATTGCAAGGCGAACGCGCTCCCGGAGGCTCTCGGAGGGAGCAGAGAGTTTACTTAAGTCCAGCGCCTGTCTTGCGGCGAGCACGGAGACAATGCGCTTTTCGATCGCGACCCGTTCTTCGGGCCAGTTGAAGGCCGGAAAATCGCGGTTGATAGCAGGGAGAAAGAGCTTTGTCATATCCGGAACGGAGCGCTCCGTGGGCCCCAGTTTTTTGCTCTCTTCGGCCGCGCGGAGCAGACTTCTCAAATCGTGAATAAAGCCCGAGAATTCGCGGAGCGGACGGCCGAAAAGCCGCGGGAGCAGAAACAATAAAACAAGTATCGCAAGGAGCGGACGCAATGCGAGAAGAATTTCAGGTACCGTCATAGAAGACCTCCGAAAAAAACAGACAAAGCGAAGCGCTTTGGTGTGAACAGTATAGCATAAAATGCTATACTGTTGAGCGAAAGAAAGGGGGGAATTGCGGTGCAGGCAGAGAGAGAAGTAAGGGAGACGGAGCGCTCCGAACAGATGGACGGCGGCTTTCTGAGGCGGCCCTTGGAATTTCACCCGGTGCGGCGCAGCGCGCTGATCGGCGCGACGGTCGCTCTGCTCTCACAGTTCTATTTCAATGTGCTGAGCAGCGATTTCCGCATTTCGATTGCGGTGGTGCTTCTGCCGGTGCTCCTGATGACCATGGGGGCGCAAATCCACAGCCTTTCGGCTTGCGGTTTCACCGCGCTCATTGTCTTTTTGTTCCGCGTTCTGGTATCCCTCTTGCTACACGGGCCGGAGGGCGTCAAAGTATACCAGCAGCTCCCGGGCGCGCTCTTTTATCTCTGTTACGGCCTGCTCTTCAAACTGCAAATTCCGAACAAGCGCTTTACCTCCCTGCCGCGGGTGTTTGCGGCGGCTTTTTTCTGCGATTTGCTCGCAAATGCGGCGGAACTTCTGTTTCGGGCCTACTTTTTCGGGGCTGCGATCAATTCGGAGAATGCCTCTTTGGTGCTCTTTTTGGTCGCGTTGCTTCGCTCGGCGCTGGTGCTCCTCATTTTGGTCATGGATCGTCAGTACCGGGAGCTCCAGGTGCGGCACGAGCAGGAGAGCCGCTACCAGCGCCTCTTCCTCATGATTACGGGCTTAAAGAGCGAGCTCTATCTGATGCGGAAAAATTCGGAGGAAATAGAGCGCGTCATGGGCAACGCCTACCGGCTCTCGGAGGAACTCCGCGCGCAGGAACTGCCCGATGAGATGCAGCGCCGCGCGCTGGATATTGCCCGCGATGTCCACGAGATCAAGAAGGATTATCTTCGCATCATGCGGGGACTCGAGGAGACTGCCGCGAATGAGTACGACGAGGACCACATCCGCTTCCGCGATTTGATGGAGATTTTGGATGCGACTTCGAACAGCGTACTCCGCGAGAAGAAGTTGGACATACGCCTGATTTTTGACTGCCGGGACGATTTCCTGACCCGCGAACACTACGCGCTGATGACGGTGCTCAAAAACCTGGTCGGCAATGCAATCGAGGCCATCGAGGGAGACAGACGGCGCGGTGTCATCATGGTCTCGGAGCGAAAATACGACGGGACGTATGAGTTCAAGGTTTCGGACAACGGTCCCGGCATCCTGCCGCGGAAACTCGGAAAGATATTCCGCCTCGGTTACTCGACCAAGTTCGATGAGAAAACCGGCAACATCTACCGCGGTGTCGGTCTCGCCGGTGTCAAGAATATGGTGGAAGAACATTTCGGCGGCTGCATAGAAGTGCAGTCGGAGCCCGGTAACACCTGCTTCACCGTTCGCATTCCGGTGGGAGCAATTGCATATACAGACGAAGGAAGGGCTGTCCATGGAGAGAGGACTTAGAATTTATATCGTTGAGGACGATGTCAGCATGATAGACACGCTCCGTGATTTCATCGAGGACCAGGGCCTCGGAGAAGTGGTAGGAAGTTCGGAGGAGGACGGCAGCGATGAACAGCAGATTGCCGCGCTGAAGCCGGATCTCATTCTGGTGGATTTTCTGATGCCGGGCATGGACGGCGCGGAACTTGTGCGGCGCCTTCGGGGCGCGGGTTGCGGCGCAAAGTGCATCATGCTGTCTCAGGTGACGCAGAAGGACATGATAGGCAAGGCCTACGATGCCGGTGTCGACTTCTTCTTAAATAAGCCGATCAACATCGTTGAACTTCGCTCGGTGATCGGCTCGGTCGCGCGCCAGCTGGAAAACGAGAGAACCATAGAGGCGCTACGCCGTGTGCTCTTCAGCGGGCAGGGCAAAGCGCCGCAGGACAGCGACGAGGAGAGTCGACGGAAAATCAGTGCCATACTCGCAAATATCGGGATGGCGGGGGAAAAAGGCAGCACGGACATTTTGAATCTCTGTCTCTTTATTCGGCGGGAGCAAAAGTCCCTGCAGCAGGAGAGCATACGGGAACTCTGCTCGGAGCTCTCGGACAACCCGCGCAGCATGGAGCAGAGAATGCGCCGGGCGATAGCGGTCGGTCTCACAAACTTAGCCCACCTCGGTCTCGAGGACTTCCTGAACGAGAGCTTTACGCGCTACAGCAGCACGCTTTTCCCCTTTGAGGAAGTGCGCGCTGAGATGGATTTAATCCGTGGTAAAAAGAACTACGGCGGTAAACCTTCTATTAAGAAATTCATCGAGAGTCTTATGCAGCTCGCCGAACAAAGCGCTTAAACCGCAATCGAATTTGTGAAACTTCTTGAAACTTTTTGAAACCGTACTCTATAATATAGATATCGGTTATCGGCGCGGGCGGGAACGAACCGGGAAAAGACCGCTCTCAGCCGATAGGGGGAAAAGGAGGTTTCTATGCAAACAGTAAAGCTTGATATGTATCAGGCGCTTGCAATCGCAGTCGTCATGCTGCTCATCGGACGCGAATTGGTCGCACGGATTGAGTTTCTCCGTCGCTACTGCATTCCGGCACCCGTTGTCGGCGGACTCGTCTTTGCAATCTTGCACGCGGTGCTCCGCGGCACGGGCGTCATGGAGTTCGACATGGATGTCACTCTGCAGAAGGTCTTCATGACCGCATTCTTCTGTTCGGTCGGTTATATGGCGGCCTTCGGTATGCTGAAAAAGGGCGGCATCGGTGTCGTTCTGTTCCTTGGCATTTCCGCAGCGATGTGCGTGATTCAGGATCTGGTCGGTGCACTCGGCGCAAAGGCTTTCGGTCTCGATCCGCGCATCGGTCTCGCAATGGGCTCCATTCCGCTGGTCGGCGGACACGGAACCGCAGGTTCCTGGGGTCCCTTCCTCGAGAATCTCGGCGTTGCGAACGCAACCACGGTCGCGGTCGCGGCGGCAACCTACGGCCTGATTTCGGGCTGCATGATGGGCGGCCCGATCGCTTACGGCAAGATTAAGAAGTACGGCCTTAAGTCGAAGGGCCTGAACACCGACGGCGCAAAGGAAGCACATCCGACCACAACGGTCGATGTCTCCGCGGACACCGCAGCGCTCGATGAGGATAACATTCTGAACGCAGCACTCTACATTGTCGTTGCGGTCGGCGCGGGAACCGTGGTTTCCTTCTTCATCGGCAAGGTGCTCACGATGCCGGCTTACATCGGCGCAATGATCGTCGGCGCTATCATTCGTAACATCCAGGAAGCGCGCAAGGTCAAGATGCCGATGGGCGAGATGAATGCACTCGGCAATGTCTGCCTGTCTCTGTTCCTTGCACTTGCAATGTGCAACCTGAAGCTCTGGCAGCTCGTGGACCTTGCGGTTCCGATGATTGTGATTCTTCTCATTGAGACTGTCGTCATGTGGTTCTACGCATCCTTCGTTGTCTTCAACATCATGGGCAGAGATTACGATGCGGCTGTCATTTCGTCCGGTTTCTGCGGTTTCGGTATGGGCGCTACCCCGAACGCAATGGCAAACATGCAGGCAATCACGAACATCTACGGTCCGGCACCGGTCGCATTCATGATTGTTCCGCTGGTCGGATCGCTCTTCATCGACTTTGTGAACGGCCTGATTATCACAGGCTTCGCAGGTTTCCTGACGAGCTTCTTCCATCTGTAAGAGAGACAGGACTTTGGAATAGGCGACAAGCAGCCCGGTGTGCGTCGCCTATCGCTATATACAATAACCAAAGTGAGAAGACTGATAGCAAAGTTACCGGAAAGTGTTACAATGGTGTCATCGTGAGCGGGGAAAATATTGAAAAACCTGCCACATAACGTTTTGTATCATTTTATTTTCTGTAGGAGGAAAGTGACATGAGCAAGTTGAATCCGTACATTGAGAGAGTCATTGCCGAGGTTAAGGCGAAGAATTCGCACGAGCCGGAGTTCTGCCAGACGGTTGAGGAGGTTTTCTCTTCGCTGAGCCCGCTGGTCGACGCACATCCGGAGTATGAGAAGAACGCTATTCTCGAGAGAATGGTCGAGCCGGAGCGTGTCATCATGTTCCGTGTTCCGTGGGAGGATGACAAGGGCAACATGCACGTGAACCGCGGCTACCGCGTCCAGTTCTCGAGCGTAATCGGACCCTACAAGGGCGGCCTTCGTTTCGCTCCGAACGTAAACCTTTCCATCATCAAGTTCCTCGGCTTTGAGCAGACCTTTAAGGATTCGCTCACCACGCTTCCGATCGGCGGCGCTAAGGGTGGTTCCGACTTCGATCCGAACGGCAAGAGCGATGCCGAGATTCAGAGATTCTGCCGTTCCTTCATGGAAGGCCTGTTCCGCTTCATCGGCCCGGATGTCGACTGCCCGGCAGGCGACCTCGGTGTCGGCGGCCGTGAGATCGGCTACATGTTCGGCGCTTGGAGAAGACTGACTTCCTCCTATGCAAACGGCGCTCTCTCTCCGGTAAGGATCCGCTGTTCGGCGGTTCCGCATTCCGTCCGGAGGCAACCGGCTTCGGTGCTGTCTACTACCTCGAGGAGGTTCTGAAGCACGAGAAGGATGAGATGAAGGGCAAGAGAGTCGCACTTGCAGGCTTCGGTAACGTTGCATGGGGCGTTGCAACCAAGCTCGCTGAGCTCGGCGCGAAGGCTGTCACCCTGTCCGGCCCGGACGGCTACATCTACGATCCGGACGGCGTTACGACCAAGGAGAAGATCGACTATCTGCTTGAGATGAGATCCTCCGGCCGCAACAAGGTCCAGGATTACGCAGATAAGTTCGGCGTTCAGTTCTTCGCAGGCCAGAAGCCGTGGGGCCAGAAGGATGTCGATATCGTGATGCCGTGCGCAACGCAGAACGACGTCGACCTCGATGAGGCAAAGAAGATTGTCGCAAACGGTATCAAGTACTACATCGAAGTTGCGAACATGCCGACCACGAACGAGGCTCTGAAGTATCTCCTCGAGCAGAAGAACATGATCGTTGCTCCGTCCAAGGCAGTCAACGCAGGCGGTGTTTCCGTCTCCGCACTCGAGATGTCTCAGAACTCCGAGAGACTCTTCTGGGACGGCGAGGAAGTCGACAAGTGGCTGCACAAGATCATGAAGGGCATCCACGACGGCTCCGCAGCTGCAGCTGAGCGCTACGGCCTTGGCTACGACCTCGTTGCAGGCGCTAACCTTGTCGGATTCGAGAAGGTTGCAGACGCTATGATTAAGCAGGGTCGCGCACTGTAAGTCTAAGTGAACAAAACCGAGGCGGCCGGAAACCAGTTTCCGGCCGCTTTTTTCTAAGAACCCAACACAGGAGGAAAGAAACGATGAAGTGCCTGATTACAGACGCTGTTTATCCCGGCATTGCCGAGGAACTGAAGAAGTTCATGGACATTAAGACTTCCGACGGGAAGCCGCTCTCCAAGGAAGAGATGGTTCGCGAGATCGCGGATGCGGATGTGCTCATCATGCGTGTCGATCCGAAGATTGACCGCGATGTTCTGGATGCAGCTAAGAACCTGAAGGCAATCGGCGTCTGCGCAGTCGGTCTGAACCACGTCGATCTCGAGTACGCGAAGGAGAAGGGCATTCAGGTCTTCAACGCACCGGGCCTCAACGCAAATGCGGTTGCGGAGCTCACGATCTCCAAGATGCTGGACATCTCCCGCCACACGATCCCGGCAAACCAGGACGTCAAGGTGAACCACATCTGGGATAAGTACAAGTATGTCGGCAGAGAACTGCGCGGCAAGACCCTCGGTGTGATGGGCTTCGGCCGCATCGGCCGCCGTGTCGCCGAGCTTGCAAAGGCGTTCGGCATGGACATTGTCGCTTACGATCCCTTCCTGAAGCCCGAGGACTTTGAGCGCGAGGGCGCAAAGGGCATGGGCATCGACGAGCTCATCAGAGTTTCCGACTTCATCTCCCTGCACATTCCGCTGACCCCGGAGACCAAGGACCTCTTCAACAAGAAGTCCATCGCCGAGATGAAGGACGGCGCGGTTGTTCTCAACATGAGCCGCGGCGGCATTGTCAACGAGCAGGATATGTACGAGGCACTCTGCGAGGGCAGAATCGGCGGCTATGCTGCGGATGTTATGGAGAACGAGCTCGCAGGCAGCGGCCTGAGCGGCAACGACGAGTTCCAGAGCCCGCTCTTCTCCTGCGACAACTTTGTCATCAGCCCCCACATCGGTGCGCAGACGGTCGACGCTTCGAGAGACATCGGCCTCCACATCATCGAGAAGGTCAAAGAGGTTATGAACCTCAAGTAAGAGTTCATACGGGTTTTACAGACAAGACAGCTGTCCGCATGCGCGGGCAGCTGTTTTTTTATTTGTGTTATAGGACAAAAAGAGTCGGTAAAAAGGGCTTGGCATGTAAACCTTTGTCCTTGCGCGATACTTTGTACGAAAAGCGGAAGAAGCAGCCGGATCTTCGAGGTGGGCTGAGAGGCCTGCTATGTTGCACCCGAAGCAGAAGTGTGTAATCCGGTGTAAATACAAAATGACAACCAGGCTCAAGCGGCGGAGCGGGAAGCACAGAGATAAGCAAAGAAATCGGTATGCGGAGCGTAAATAGAAAACAAGCAAAATGAACAGCGAAATGAGGCGGGAAGAAAAGCCGGAGACCAAGGGCTGTAAGGCCGCCGAAAAAGGACGGCATGTACACAGGAAATTCAAAAAAATATTTCAAAAAAGATGTTACAATGCAGTAACCAATCGGAGACGCTTGCGTCTTAATCTATAGAGAAGCAAAACGGGGGAAGTTTGCATGACGGAACAGGAGTTACTCGCGCTCTACGAGCAGCGGGATCAGAGAGCAATACTGGAGACAGAGGCCGAGTACGGCCGCTATCTGGCGAAGGTCGCCGCTTCGGTGCTCTCCTCGCGAGAGGATGTGGAGGAATGCCTGAATGACACCTGGCTCAGGGCGTGGAACAGCATACCGCCTGAAAAGCCGCAGTTTTTTCGGGCCTACTTAAGCCGCATTGTCAAGAATTTGGCACTCAGTCTGTTTCGGAAACAGCACGCAGAGAAACGCTGCAACGAGAACTTTCAGCTTGCGCTGGACGAACTCGACGAGGACATACTCCCGGCCGTTGAGAGCACGGAGGAGGCGGTGGATCGAAACCGTCTCAGCGCCTGCATCGACCGCTTCTTGGAGACACTCCCGAAAAAACAGCGCATACTCTTTGTGCGGCGCTACTTCTACACCGATTCCATCAAGGAGCTTGCGCTCCGGCAAGGCATGAGCGAAAGTGCGGTCAAGGTGAGCTTACACCGAATCCGCAAAAATCTGGAACTCGTGTTGAGAGAGGAGGAATTTCTTTGAAGAGTCTGGACATCATGGAGGCTATTTCCGACATCTCCGAACGCTGGGTTGAAGAGGCAGCGGAGACAAGCGACATTCTGCCGATGCGCGAAGGGGAGTTGGAGAATGTTGCACCGAAGAAGGTAAGACCGCTGAGACGGCACCGCTTGCGGAACATACTCGGCGTGGCGGCAAGTCTCGCAATCATCAGTGCGGTGCTGCCGAACCTCAATCGCAGCACGGCCTATGCCCTGCAGAATCTGCCCATTGCCGGCGTCTACTTTAAGCTGGTCACGGTGCGGGATTACACCCTCGCGGAGGGCGACCGCACGGCGACGGTGAAGATAGGAGAAGTGCAGCTTGAGACCGAGAAGGGCAACTCCGCGGAGCGGGCGCAGAAGAGTGCCGAAGAAGTCAACGCGGCAATTCAGCGCATCACGGAAGAAGAGATTGCAGCCTTCCGAGAAGAGCTGGGAAGCGAGGGCTTCTCGAATTTGGAAATTACAACGGAAGTTGTGACAGACAACGAGAATTGGTACTCGGTCTGTTTGACCCAACTCTCTCAGAGCGCGGACAGCGCCGAGAATCTGCACTATTTCACGATACGGAAGCGCGACGGCAAGCTGATGGCGCTCCGTGATTTGTTTGCGCCCGGCAGCGATTACCGAAAAAGCGTAAGTGAGGAAATCAAGCGGCAGATGCGGGAGGAAATGGCACAGAACCCCGAAAAGGTATACTGGTTGGATACCGACGGCGTCGGAAACGAATTTACGGAGATTTCGGAGCAGCAGAGTTTTTACATCAACCGTGACGGGAAACTGGTCATTTGTTTTGATGAAGGCGATATTGCCCCGATGTCCATGGGAAGCCTACAATTTGTGATGCCCGAAGCGTTAAGCGGGCTCACAATGTAAATCCGGAAGAAAGGAGGACATGCCTACGAGATAAACGAAGCAGTCACAAAAAGAGAAGCACAACCCCCAAATAAGATCGAGCGCTCTCCCCCGAGCGCTCGGTTTTTATTTGTCTTTTTTTCGCTTGCGGGCATTCGGGAGCGCTCTGCGCCGGGCAAATGTTTGCATTGACGAAATTGCGATATATAATTACTATAGTATCGAAACGATATCAAAACAGCGGAAGGACGGAGAGGAGCAGCGTGTGCCATGGATGAACTGCATTTGAATCCCGCGACTTTGCGGGAGCGCGCGTACGAGGCAGAACAGGCCCATACGGATCGGCATCCGGAACTCGACTTATTCAGCGAAGCCTCGGCGGAAAAGAGCGCGCTGCAGCGGGCGGAAAAGCGCGCGGCGCGGGAAGAACTTCGGGTATCGCTTCGTTTTATGCCAAAAGAGGCACAGGATAGTGAGGCGAATCTACGGGCAAAGACAGAGGCGGAACAGCTCTTTGCGCTGCCGATACAGTCCGGCGGGCTGCGGGACGGGAAGACCTTTGCCGATGCCGAGCCGGTGAGTGCGGCGCTCATCGCTCTTTTTGCGCTGCTCGGATTTGGCCTTGCCTGGTTCATGCGGGGAAAGCCGCAAAGATGCCGAGGACAGTGTGCGCACGGACCCGGCAGAGCGTGAGGAAGCAGAGGGGTAAAGAGAATAAAGTAAAATAATAGAAACTATAATTGATAAAAGCATTGACTTTAGTAAACTTAATTGATACAATCGCGTTGTAACAGTGAACAGAAGCCACGAGAGGAGTATACGAATGACAGGTCAGATTCGCATCACACCGGAGGCAATGCGCGGAAGAGCCGGGGAGTTTCGGGCGGCGAGAGAGAACTTTCTGAATGTGGTTCAGAGCATGAGTAACTTAATCGGCACCCTGCGCGAAGAGTGGGAGGGACAGGCGAGCGAAAAGTTCGCGGAACAGTTCGAGGCGCTACGTCCTTCGTTCAACGAAATGGGAGAACTCATCGAGAGCATTGCAAAGCAGTGTGACGGCGTGGCCGATGCGACGCAGGCACTGGATGAGGAGATGGCGGCAAAATTTATCTCCTGACGGAGAGGGAGGGGGCGGGAGTCCCCTCCTTTTTTACCGAAGGAGAAGCGGTATACGAATCGAGGTAAGCGCTCGGCGAACGCAACAACAGTCGTGCGGGGACAGCGTAGAACAAAGGGGGGAGAGATGCAAAAGAGGCTATGCGCGCTTACGGCCGCAGTCTTTCTGGCAGGCTTTGCGGCGGGCAGCGGATACACGGGACTTAAAAGTCGTGCTGCTCCCGCCGCTTTTCGCCGGGAGCAGGCGGGAAGCAAGCGGATTGCGGTGGTCAACCTGGATAACGGCATTCGTCAGGCAGGAAAGCGGATTTACTATGCGGCGGATGCCATGGAGTTTCCGGATGCGGATTTCATCTCGGTGAGTGCGCGAGAGGCGGAACTCGGCTTGGAAAGCGGCTACTATGCGGCGGCGCTCACGATACCCGGGGATTTTTCGGAACAAGCGGACAGTCTGGCCCGCGTCCCGGGGCAGGCAAGCCTCCGGTATACCGTTTCGGCCGAATTGACGGCGGAAGAGCGGGCGGATGTTCAGCGGCGTATCGGAAGCTTCGGAGAGCGCATGAACCGTAACATGGTCTACCTTTATTTCCACGCGATACTCGGCGAATTTCATGCGGCGCAGGACGCGGTACGACCGGCGCTTGAAAATCATGCGCTTGCGTTGCAAGAGCTCGGGGGCTTAAACCCCGAGCAGTGGATGCAAGAAGCGCTGTTGCCGACGGAACCGGAGGAAGCAAGGCCGTCTCGGAGAGCGGTGTATACGACAGCGGCCTATGAGGCGTTGCGCCGTGAACTCGACCGGGAGGAAGCGCTGCTGTTTGAGATAGCGGAAGAGCAGGCGCGTTTGGAAGCCGAAATTGCGCGTTTTGCGGAGGCAGAGGCGCTGCGTGCGGAGAGTCGCACGGAGGCTGCGGAGGCCCTGTACCGCGAGCTGTCGGAAACGGCGGAGCGCGAGGCGGCAGATCGAAGTCGTATCACGCTGCGGCTTGCGAGCGCCTCCGATGCGGAGATTCTGAAAAGCGAGCGCTATCTAAAGCGCACTGCCTCGGCTTCGAACGCGCTCTTCCTTGCAAGCGCTTCGGATGCGCTGCCGGAGACCGAGCGCAGTGCCTGGCGGGCAGAGCGCCGGCAACTCGCGAGTGCCTCGGATGCGACCCGCGCGGCATTTGCCGCGCTGCAAACAGAACTGGAAGAACTGCCCGCCTTTCCGGAGGCGGAACTCAGAAAGCGTATCGATGCGGAGGTTTCGATGCGTCAAAGGAGAGAGAGGAACGCCTTGCGGATTTAAGGCGGCAGAGTGAGCGACTCTCAAGGCTTTCGGAAGAGACGGCGCTTGCAAACGGCAGAGGCGGAGAACGCCGTCTTGCCCGCAGGGAAGCCGTGCGCGCCGTGTGGGAGGAAAGGGATGAACTGCTGGCGGGGGTTCGCGCGGAAGAACAGGCGAGGGAAGAGGAACGAAAACAGAGCCGCGCCTACGGCGCTTTGCTCAGAGAAGCCTTGCGGGACGCGGAGCTGAAAAGCGGGACCAAAGCCAAAGAGGCTGTGGAGCGGCTGAAGGAAAACGGCGCGACAAAGCTTGCGGAGAACCGGCGACTCTTCGGCAGCTTTACCGAGCGGCTTCCGCACACGCGAAACGGGAGTCTGCCGAATAAGGCGAGCTACGAAAAGATGGCGGCACCGCTATGCTTAATCGAGGAGGGGGAAGACAGAGCGAGCGAAAGCTGACAGAGTCGCGACCGAGTCGATACAAAGCGGAGAGCGGCGGGCGGAAGCGCTTCCGCTTCGGCAGCTCCTCTTTGCGGGGCTGGCCCTGTCGGCGGGAGCGGGAATCGGGCTTATAACGGGAAGGCGGCGTTAAGGCAAAGCATGGAAATTACGATTACGCTTCGGGAGGCAGAGCGGGAAGAGACGCTCTGCCTCGACGACGAACTGCGCATGGACGAAGTTTTAAGACGGCTCTCGGCGCAGGGCATCTTTACGGCGCGGGCGGCGGACTGCCTGTATCTTCGCGCCGAGAACCTTGCGGAGGCAATCTGTACGGCGCAGCGTTTTCGCGCGGCCGGCATTGTGAGCGGAGACGAACTGGAACTCATATGAGGAGGAAAAATGGAAGCGAAAAAGCGCATCTTTGTTCGGAATTCGGAGAGTCGAACGGAGAGACAAAAGAGGGGGTTTGCTCGCCGTGAGCAAGCCCCTCTTTTGTCCCTGCGAACTCGAGGAGGCGGAAAACGGCTTTTTCTTCCGCTTCGAAACGGAAGGACTGTGGGAATGGAAGGCGGTTCAAGGGCTGGAGGCGGAGGAGAAATTGCGGCTCTTACTCAACTGCGCCGCGCTCGAGGCGCTTACGGCGCACTATGTGTTTTCGCTCGCGCCCGAAAATCTCATGTTTGACCGCAATCTCTGCCCGCGTGTGCTCGTCAGGGATATCCGTGCGGAAGCGGCTCGGAGCGAGGATTTTTTTCACGCGTATCGTGCGCTCACAGCCTCGGTGCTCTCGAAACGCTACACGTTTTCCGACTTTTCGGAGGGCGGGGAGCGCCTCTTTCGAGAGGAAACGGCCTGTCGCGAGCTAAGCGCTCTCGCTTCCGCCGCGGAACTTGCAGGCATGCTTTCAACGCGCTGGGAACGGGAACGAAAGCGCCGCAGGGAGGAAACGGTACGCATCTCCCTGCGGCGTGCGCGCATTGTAAGCGCCGCATTGCCGCTCTGCGGGGCAATAATCCTTCTTTTTTGCGCCCTCTGGTTCTTTGTCTACCGCGTGCGGCTTCGGCAGGCCGAACGTCTGATTGCGGCGCAGGAAGCCTATTTAAGAGAGGACTACCTTGCGGTCACGTCAGGATTGCGGGAAATCAAGACAGAGCGACTGTCGCCCGAGCTCCGCTACCTGTTTGCGCGCGCTGCGGTCTTTACCGAGGGGCTTACGCCGAGACAACGGGAAAATGTTCTCGCCTCGCTCCATGTAAAGAGCGAGGAAAGTCTGCTTTCCTTTTGGATCTTGATTGCGCAGAATCGCTTTGCGGAGGCGCTTGATGCGGCAAAGCGAAGAGATGACAGCGAGCTGCAGCTCTATGCGCTCTTAAAGGAGGAGAGCTTACTCGCGAGTCGGAAGGACCTAACGGGGGAGGAGCGAGAGGCGGAGGCGGCCAGGATTTCGGCGGCCATCGAAGTTCTGCGGAAAAAGCGGGAGGAAGCGAAAGGAGGGGAAGAATGAAGCGCTATCTGTACCGAAAGGAGGATGTGATTCTGGAAACCGCGCTGCCGTCTCCGGAGCCCGGCCGGGAGCTGCTTGCCGTACTCGGCGAGGACAGACTCTATGCGCTCCCGCGGGAGACTGTGTTTATCGGCAACGCGCCGCCCTGTCAGCTCGTGGCAAAAGAGCGGGGGTTCTTTGCCGTTCTTCGCCCGGACGGCGAATTCTGTCTGCATGCGGGGACGGTCTATCGAAACGGCAGGCGGTTTTCGGCGGGCAGTGTGCGGCTTCGGTGCGGGGATAAACTGTACTTCGGGGAGAGTTTACTCTGTTTTCGGGGAGACAGCATTTTGCTTTCGGGGGAGAAGCTAAGCTGCAGCCTCGAAGAACTTCCGTTGCTTCGCACGAAAACGCCGCGCTTCCCGCAGTACAGTCGTTCGCCGCGCACCAAAACGCCGCTTCGGGAGGAAACGGTGGAACTCTTGCGCCCCGAGCATTTGCCGGAGCAGACGCGTGGCGAGCAACTGCGCCGTGTTCTGCTGCCGCTCGGCGCGTTGCTCTTAATGGGCGGCAGCGCCTTTCTCATGGGGCGCTACTCCATGTTGCTCCTCGGCGGCGGCATGCTGGCGCTCACGCTCTGTTTTGCGCTTGCCGCTTTTTTCAAGGGAAGGCAGACGGCAAGACAGCGGGCGGCCGAACGGTCAGCCGGTTATGCGGCCTATTTGCTGCGGCAACAAAAGCGACTTGCGGGGCTTCGGGACAGCGCGCGGGCGGCTGCGGCACACGAAGCGCCGGAACTCTCCGCACTCGCGGAAATGGCGGAGCGCTATTCGCCGCGCATCTACGAGAAAAGCCCCGCAGACCCGGACTTTCTGGAACTTTTGCTCGGGCGAAGCCGGCAGGCCGCGCCCTTTCGCATCCGTTTTGACGCGCAGGAGACCAAGCCGGAACGGGACCCGCTCTGCGCGGAGGCGCTCGCGCTTCAGCGGGAATTTTCGGAGATGGCGTATATGCCCCGCACGGTGAAACTCACGGAAAGTCAGCTTGGCCTCATCGGCGAACCGGAGCGGCTTTCGGAACTCTTGCGCGGCTATCTGCTGCGCCTCTGTTTTTTTCACTCCTACCATGAACTCAGATTGATTCTCCTCTGCCGTGAGAGCACAAGTTCGCGCTTTCGGGCCTTCGCCTGGTGCCCGCATTTCGAACTGCCGGAATTCGGAATCCGGGGGCCGGTCTTTCGGTCCGCGCAGGCGGAAGCGGTGCTTGCGAGCCTGAGCCGCACGGTGCGGGAGCGGCGACAGAGACAGCGCGCGGAAGAAAAAGGCGGGCGCTTTATGCCGCACTACCTCCTGGTTGCGGAGGATGCCTCTCTCCTTACGGAACACAGCTTACTCGCACAACTTGTGACAACTTGGCGGGAGTGCGGCATTTCCCTGATTTACTGTGCGCGGACGCGGGAGGCTTTGCCGGAGAGCATACGGACCATCGTCACCGCAGAGGGCGGAAACGAAGCCCTGCTCTGCCTTCGGGACGGACTGGCCGCAAAGGAACAGCTCTTCTTGGAGGAAATCGGAGATAAGGCTCTGGAGCGCAGCGCGCGCCGTCTCGCAGGGCTTCGCCATTGCCGGGACGAGAGTGAGGCGCTGCCGGAGCGACTCGGCTTTCTCGCGCTCTACGGGGTCAAACGCCCCGAAGAACTGGAGATAGCCGCTCGCTGGGCGCGCAATCGCGCGGCGGAGGGACTCGCCGCGCCGCTCGGCGTGCGCGCGGCACAGGATACGGTGGCTCTCGATTTACACGAGAGTGCGCACGGACCGCACGCCCTGCTTGCGGGGACCACGGGCTCCGGAAAGTCGGAACTGTTGCAGAGCCTGATTCTCTCGCTCGCGCTGCAGTTTTCGCCGGAGGAAATCGGCTTTCTGCTGATCGATTATAAGGGCGGCGGCATGGCCCATCTCTTTGCGGATTTGCCGCATCTTCTCGGCACCGTCACCAATTTGGACGGCGGTGACAGCCGACGCGCCCTGCTCGCCGTAAAGAGTGAACTTGCGCGGCGGCAGCGCCTGTTTCAAGCGGCGGGTGTGAACCACATCGACGCCTACGGCAGCGCCTATCGGAGCGGCGCGGCCAAAGAACCGCTCCCGCACCTCTTCCTGATTGCCGATGAGTTCGCGGAACTGAAGGCCGAGCAGCCGGAGTTCATGGCGGAACTCATCTCGACCGCGCGGGTCGGCAGAAGTCTCGGCATCCACCTGATACTCGCGACGCAGAAGCCATCGGGCGTGGTCAATGAGCAAATTTGGAGCAATGCGCGCTGTAAAATCGCTCTGAAGGTGCAGACAGAGGCAGACAGCCGGGAACTCTTGAAGACCTCGGACGCCGCGGACTTAAGGTTGCCGGGACGTGCCTACCTTCAGGTGGGAAACCGCGAGATTTACGAGCTCTTTCAATCCGCCTATAGCGGCGCCCCCTATCGGGGCGGCGAAGCGGCAATCGATGACCGGATCTACCGGCTGAACGGGCTCGGACAGCGGGAACTGATCTGCCGCAGTGAAAACGGCGGGGATAAAACCTATCCCGGGGAGAGCGAACTGCGCGCCGTCATCCGGGAAATCCGTCGGACTGCGGAGCAAACGGAGCTGCGGTGCCCGGCGCGGCTATGGCTGCCGCCGCTGCCCCGCATCCTGCTCACCCCGCGGGAAAGCGAAGGGGAGGGCGAGGGCTTTTCGTTTCCGCTCGGACTCATGGATATGCCCGAGGCGCAGCGCATGTTGCCCTGTTCGCATGAATTTTTCGGCGACGGGAACTTTGCGGTTTTCGGCGCGGGCGGCATGGGAAAGAGTTCGCTGCTGCAGAGCGCGGCGCTCTCCCTTGCGCGGCGGTATTCCTGTGAGGCGCTGTACTTTTATCTCCTGGATTTCGGTGCGGGCGCCCTCGCACCGCTCAAGGACTTGCCGCACGCGGCGGATTACATCAGCTTTGACGAGGAGGAAAAGTTAAAGAAACTCACGGCGCTTCTGGGGGCGGAAATAAGACGGCGGAAACGTCTTCTCGCCGAGCGCAGGGCCGCGTTTTCCGCTGTTTCGGCGGAGGGGGCGGAGCCCCTTCCGGTCATTGTGCTCTTCTTAGACCACTACGACGCAGTCAAGGAACTGGGGCAAGAAGCGGATCACTTTTTCCTGCAGCTCGCGCGGGAGGGAACGGCGGTCGGAATCTACCTCGTGCTCAGCGCGAGCCGGCCGGGGGCACTTCGTTATGCTCTCTTAAACCACATCAAGGACAAGGTTGCGCTCTATTTGCTTGAGCCGGCCGAACGCGCGGGCGCGGTCGGGCGTACCTCGCTCACGCTTCCGGAGATACGCGGCAGGGCGCTGATTCAGCGGGAAGGCGTGCATCTCATGCAGTGCTACCGCGCGGCGGATGCGGAGGGAAATGCTTATGCGGAAGCGCTCGCCGCGGAGGTCGCAGCCTGCGCGGCAAACACGCGGGGAAAGCGGCCTGCGGCGATTCCGTGCATGCCGGAGTTTTTCACGGCCGCGGAACTCCGCGCGCGCCATTCCGCGGAAAAACAGGACTTCCGCTATGCCGTAGGCCTGGATACCGGGGAGATTGCGCCGAGAAGCCTTTCACTCTACGGAAATACGACCCTCCTCATCGGGCGGGCGCAGTGCGGAAAGACCAACCTTCTCTCTCTGCTCTACGCGGCCTACGAGGGGCAGAACTATGTAATCGACTGCGGCGGAGACCTCTATCCGCTTGCGGAGAAACTCGGTGCGCGCTACGCGGACGATGCGGCGAGCCTTGAGGAACTTCGCCTCCTCCTCGAAACAGAAATCAAAAAGCGCAGGGCTTCCTACGAACTCAGTGGGAAGACCCTGCGCGTGCGGGACTATTTCAGACGGGAGCCTAAGCTGGCACTCTGGATTGATGCGGCGGAGCGTCTGCCGCATTGGTGCCAAGCGAAGGCAAACGATTGGGAGCAACTGCTCCGCTCTGCCTTGGAACTCGGGGTAACGATTGTCGCCACGGCCTCGAGCACGCAACTCGGCACCTACGATGCGCTGAGTAAGTTGCTCCGGGAGGCGCAGTCCGGTGTGATCTTCGGCGCGCCGGATGAGCAGACCGTGTTCCGCCTGCCGGGGATACGCAGCCGCTCGTCGGGGCCCGATACGGCCCTGCTCTATGAGCGGGGACGTGTCTCGGAAATCAGGATTCCGCTTGCGGACCCCTTACTGTAAGCCGGTCGAAGTCATCGAGGAGAGCTTGTCGTTTGCGAAGGTCAGCGCACAAGCGGAGCCGTCGGCATTGGTCCAGCTGTAGTTCGCGATGGTCTGACCGGCAATGAAGCTCGTGCTGACCGGAACGCCGTCGGAGCCTAAAATTTCCTTGACTTCCGCATAGCTGAGTTCCGGGTTCAGCTTATTGTAGGCTTCGAGCGTCACCTTTGCGTCCTTGTTTTCGATGACACCGATCTGCGAGATACTGATCAGCTTGTCGTTGTCAAAAGCAACCGTGACAAGCTTCATGCCGTCGGCGTCGGACCAGGTATAGCTGCCCTTTGCGGCACCGGCCTTGCCCTCGGCGCCGAAGATTTTTTTCACCTCTTCATAGCTCATGTCCTGCTTGAGAGCCAGATAGCGCGAAGCGGTCGGCTCCCCTTCCGCGGCAGTCTCTGCCTTTTCGTTCTCGGCTCCGGAAGCGCTTTCTTCCTTGCTTTCCGCGTTTTCACCGGAGGCGGAGGTCTCGTTGCTTACGCTGCTTTCACCGCCGGAAGCCGCCTTTTTTTCGCCGCAGGCAACGGCTGCCAGGGAGAGAGAGAGGGCCAGAGCGAGGATTAATTTTTTCTTCATATTCATGACTCCTTTCAAAAAAAATGCGGGTAAACTTAAAAGTTCTTACGGAACTCCCATGATAGAATCATACTCGATTTTTTGACGCGGAACAAGGTCTGTATCTGGTTTGGAGTGTGTTCATGAAGAAGGTTTTATTTATTTGTCTGGGAAATATCTGCCGCAGTCCGATGGCGGAATTTATCATGCGGGATCTGGTAAAAAAAGCGGGTGTGGAGGAACAGGTGGAGTGCGCTTCGGCGGCGACGAGCACTGAAGAAATCATTTACGATATGGGAAATCCCATGTATCCCGCCGCACGGGCCGAATTGAAACAGCGCGGGATTCCCTGCGGGGAAAAGCGTGCGGTGCTTTTAAAGCGCACGGATTACGATGCCTACGATTATCTGATTTGTATGGACCGGAGAAACTTGCGGGATGCGAAACGTATCCTCGGCGGAGACCCGGACAAAAAAATCATTCTGTTGCGCTCCTTTACGGGAGAAGGCAACGCAAATGCGGAGATTGCGGACCCCTGGTACACGGGTGATTTCGTGAGCTGTGCCGACCAGATTGCGGAGGGCTGCGAGGGGCTTTTGAAGGCGCTCGGCAAAGAAGGCGTAAGAGCAATTGCGGGGGGAAACGTGGCGTGCTAAAATAAGACAAAAGCTGCTCTTGGCAGAACGAAGGGAGAGTTCAACATGAAAATCAGAACCAGATATGCGCCGAGTCCCACCGGGCGCATGCATGTCGGAAACCTGCGTACGGCACTTTATTCGTATCTTATCGCAAAGCACGGGGACGGCACCTTCATCCTCCGCATCGAGGACACGGATCAGGGCAGATTTGTCGAGGGCGCAACGGAAATCATTTACCGCACACTGGAGGAGACCGGGCTCCTGCACGATGAGGGTCCGGATCAGGATAAGGGCTACGGGCCCTATGTACAGAGCGAGCGCATGCGCGCGGGTATTTACATGCAGTATGCGAAGCAGCTCGTGGAAAAGGGAGAGGCGTATTACTGCTTCTGCGACCAGGAGCGGCTCGACTCGCTCAAGCAGACGGTGAACGGCGAAGTCATCATGCAGTACGACAAGCACTGCCTTTCGATTCCGAAGGAAGAAGCGGAGAGACGGGTTGCCGCGGGTGAGCCCTTTGTGATTCGTCAGAACAACCCGAGAACGGGCACGACCACCTTCCACGATGAAATCTACGGCGACATTACGGTGGAGAATTCGGAACTCGACGATATGGTCCTCATCAAGTCGGACGGTTTCCCGACCTATAATTTTGCGAATGTCGTGGACGATCACCTGATGGAAATCAGCCATGTGGTGCGCGGGCAGGAATATCTCTCCTCCTCGCCGAAATACAACCGCCTCTATGAGGCCTTCGGCTGGGAAGTGCCGATTTATGTGCATTGCCCGACCATCACGAACGAGCAGCACCAGAAGCTCTCGAAGCGGAGCGGCCACGCTTCCTTCGAGGATTTGATCGAGCAGGGCTTTGTGAGCGAGGCTGTCGTGAATTTTGTCGCACTGCTCGGTTGGTCGCCCGAGGGAGACCGCGAAATCTTCAGCCTCAAAGAGCTCGCCGAGGTCTTTGATTACCGTCGCATTTCGAAGTCGCCGGCGGTCTTTGACATGACCAAGCTTCGCTGGATGAACGGCGAGTACTTTAAGGCCATGGCGCCCGAAGAATTCTACCGGCGCGGCGAGAAGTACTTAAAGGAGTATGTGACGAAGCCCCTGGACTTAAAGAAAATCGCGGAGATGGTCAGAACGCGCGTCGAGACCTTCCTCGATATCCGGGATATGGTGGACTTCTTTAACGAGCTTCCGGCTTACGAGACCGAGCTCTTTGTAAACAAGAAGTCGAAGTCGAGCCTCGAGAGTTCGCGCGAGATTCTCGGCGAGGTTCTGCCGAAGCTGGAAGCCGTCGAAAGCTGGAATAACGACGCGCTCTTTGAACTCCTGAAGGCCTACGGCGAGGAGAAGGGCTATAAGACCGGCCTCGTCATGTGGCCGCTCCGCATTGCGCTCTCCGGGAAGCTCATGACACCGGCCGGCGCGACCGAGATCATGGATGTGCTCGGCAAGGAGGAGTCGCTTTTGCGTCTCAGAGAGGGACAGAAGAAACTTGGCGCTTAAAACCTATGACAAATTAAATCCGGCGCAGAGAGAAGCGGTCACCCACGGGGAGGGACCGCTTCTTGTCATTGCGGGCCCCGGATCCGGAAAGACCTTTGTGCTGACGCAGCGCGTGTGCTATCTCACGGAGGAGTGCGGCGCGCAGCCGCAGTCCGTTCTGGTTCTCACCTTTTCGCGCGCGGCGGCGCGGGAAATGGAAGAGCGCTACCGAAAAACCGTGGGGAGCGAGCGCACAGGCGTTTGCTTCGGAACCTTTCATGCCTTCTTTTTCCGCATTTTGAGAACGGCATACGGCTATCAGGCGGATCAGGTGATCGGCGAGGAGGAGAGACGAGCGCTGGTTTCCGCGGCGCTTCGGCGGCGCAAGACGGAGAGCGGAGACTTTCGAAGCTTGGTTCAAAACGTGCTTTCCGAGATCGCACTGGTCAAGGAGGAGAGGGCGGAACTCTCGAATTACTATTCCGTGAGCTGCCCCGCCGAGCAGTTTCGTGAGATTTACCGCGAGTATGAGAACGCGCTCGCCGAACTCCGAAAGATCGATTATGAGGACATGCTCCGCATGTGCTTATGAGCTGCTCAAAGAGAGGGCGGATATCCGCGCGGCCCTCTCGGCGCGCTACAACTGGCTCCTGGTCGATGAGTTTCAGGACATCAACCGCCTGCAGTACGAGATTGTGCGCATGATCGCCGGGAAGCGCGCCAACCTCATGATTGTCGGGGACGACGATCAGTCCATCTACCGTTTTCGCGGGGCCGCGCCGGAGCTCATGCTGAATTTTACGAAGGACTACCCGCGGGCCGCCAAGGTCGTACTGAATGTGAACTATCGCTCGACCCCGGAAATCGTGAAGACGGCGGGCCGATTGATTGCGCGGAACAAGACGCGCTTCCCGAAGGAAATCCGAGCCGCCCGCCCCTCGGGAAAGCCGGTGAACACGGTGGTCTGCCCGACCCCGCAGGCGGAGACGGACTATTTGGTGCGGGAGATACGCGCGCTCACAAAGCAGGGGGCGCGCTATGACAGCATCGCGGTCCTTTACCGCACCAATTTACAACCGCGTCTCTTGGCGCGGCGGCTTACCGCGAGAACATCCCCTTTCGCATGCGGGAGATGCTGCCGGATCTCGGCGAACACTGGATTGCGCGGGATCTCCTCGCCTATCTGCGCTTGGCGGGCGACGCGGCGGAGCCCGGAGACCTGCTGCGCATCATGAACCGGCCGAACCGCTACATACGCCGCGAGGCCGTGCGCATGGAGGGGGAGAGTCTTTCGGGGCTCAGGGTACACTATGAGAAGAGCGGCGAGCACTGGATGGATGAGCGCCTGGGGCGCTTCGGGAGAGATCTCCGGGCGCTCTCGCGCATGCGGCCCGCCGAGGCCATTGCCTACATCCGCGGCGAAATCGGCTACGACGATTTTCTCCGGAAATACGCCGAGGAGAGAGAAATCGAAGAGAGCGAGCTCTTTGACATATTGGAAGAAATCGAGGCCTCGGCGGAGGGCTTTGCGACCCTCGCCGACTGGCGGGCGGACGGACAGGCCTTCAACGCAGCGGTCACCGCGCGCAGCAAGGCGCAGGAAGACGGAGACGAAGTGCAGCTTATGACCTACCACGCCTCCAAGGGCCTGGAATTTCCGACCGTCTTTCTGCTCGATGTGAACGAGGGCATTGTGCCGCACCGCAAGGCGAACAGTCGGGAAGAACTGGAAGAGGAGAGACGCATGTTCTATGTCGCGATGACGCGCGCCAAGGACGAACTCCGCATTCTGACCTGTAAGACCCGTTTTCGGCGGCAGGCGGAGGAGAGTCGTTTTGTGCGGGAGTACGAGTCACGTTGACAGAGGGGGCGGGGCATCGCTATAGTAGGAAGAGCGGAAATCGTTTTATCTTTCTGAGAGTGAGGAAAAGCAAAATGAGCGAACACGAAGAACTGAAGCACGAGGGTCTGTTTGACGGCGGCGACACCACGGTCACGCTGACGCTGGATGACGGGAGTACCATGGAGTGCGTGGTTCTCACGATTTTTGAGGCGGGCAATGAGGGCAAGGAGTACATTGCGCTGATGCCGGAGAGCGGCGAGGATGAGGACGGCAATGTCTACCTGTACCGCTACGAGGAGACGGAGGACGGTCAGCCGGATCTCACGAACATCGAGAGCGATGAAGAGTATGAGATTGTCAGCGATGCCTTTGACGAGATTCTCGACGAGGAAGAGTTCAAGGAACTCATGGAAGGCGAGGATGCCGAGGACAACGAGGATTGAATTTAAGAGAAGCTTAACGTTTCTCGAAGGGCGCGTCTCCGCCGGGAGGCGCTTTTTGTCATAAAACTAAGAACATAATAAAAATAT
>BNJU01000486.1_pt1 | contig 142755 bp, 172 predicted proteins | sample 8539281 | NCBI WGS metagenome assembly BNJU01 (sample SAMD00202456, study PRJDB9452) | human saliva metagenome | isolation source: human saliva | place: Japan
GCCGCCGCCGCCGCCGCCGCCGGTAATATTGCGTTTCAATTTTGCTCGGTAGCCCACTCCCTTCTTCTTTTCGATGGTGCCGTCTCGATCAATGAGAAATACGGTGCCTACCGTATCATCAGTTTGCCGAGAACGCCGTTATACGTGCCGATGAAGCCGTTTGCATAGAACGACGGCGGGTTGGCTAGCACCTTTACCTAGTCCGGTTGGAGCAGTATCAAAAGTTTTTGTTCCAAATCTGCCGGCTTCTTTGCGTATAACTGGAAACCGCATTTTCTTTTCAACCCTGCTCCTCGTTTCCCTATAGCCCTGCTGTTCGGCAAATTTCACCGCTATCCCTGTAATACTTCATTGGGGCAAAATCCAGGAACGTTTCCCGTCGGCTGAAACTTCCGCTATGCTGCGCAGGTGTTCCGCCGCCGTGTCGGTGTCGGCATGTTTGGCATAATAAGCCGCATCGACCTGACGCAAGCATGTGCCACCAGCCGCTCTTTTCCGCCTGCCGTTGGGAAATGCCGGGATGGAGTTTATGCAATTTGGCGGCATTATCTTTAATTTTTCTGATCTCGCTGTCGTGCAGCTGCGTTGTTCACCGACATTTCGCCCCTACTGCCGCCGTACCGGCATTTCCGCCCGCTGCATAGCCGATGGCCGCCCCGCCAGTGCGTTGACCGCCGCTTTACCCGCCGGACCGAGGTTTTCGCTGCTTCGTCCAAATACGGTGCGGCAGGAAGTGCCGCCGCCGTCAGTGGTGCCGCCGAGGCTGCCGGTCGTCAGCCCTCCTGCCGCCCCGTGCAGGATACTCCTGCCCATGCCGCCTTCTTTCCAGGTGTCGTAGCGGGCTTTGGTTTTCGCGCAGGTGGGCGTTTACTTGGCCCGAGTGTTGCGCGGATGGCGGCTTTTTCGGTTTCGCTGTCCGTGTTTTTGCAGTTTCGGCCTCCAGCAGGGTTTTGGCTGCCTGATACCGTTCGTAACTTTGGGTGCCGCCGAGTTTGTCGGAAACGGCTGCTGCGGCTTTGTGCGGCATTTTTACCGAACTCCTGCGTTAGCTTCCTTTGCAGGTCGATCTCTTTGGCAACCGCGTCTTTGTCGAAGCTGTGTTTTCAGACGGCCTGAGTGTTGATCGCAGTTTCGGTGTCGATACCGGTGTAGATACGCTTCGGTTTCTTTTGGCAGTCCTGCCTGTTCGGGCAAGTTGTCCCGCTTCGTCGGGCGCGATGTATGTTGCGGGTGTTGATGCCGCTGCAGGTGGTGCTGTTTTGCTGTCTCCATCGCTGCCGTAGCCGATGGCGTTATTGTTGTTTTGACCTTTAGAAACATCAATCAGGGCGGATTCCCGCGGAGTCGGCAGGACGGTTTTTGTCCATTGATTCGCGCGATTGCAACACTTGCCCCGATACGAAGCTTTTGCCTCCGTAGCGGCTGTGGTTTTGAATGCCGCCGGCGTAAGGGTGGCCGCTCTGGCGGTTTTTCCCTTTGCCTTCGGCTGTTCAGCAGGCGATGATGCCGCCCTTGAGGTCTGTGTTGTCTCGAGCTTTGATTTGATAGCCGTCTTCTCCGGCATAGCATACACGCTTTGCCCGGTTACGGGCATGGTCTCGCTTTGACTTTGCTTTGGCTGTAACTAGCGCTTGCACTGATCTGTAACCGACGGTAACGGACATTGCTGTTTTGCTGTTTGCCCTGATAGGTTTCAGTATCTTGAACGCTTTTCATATGCAGGTTGCGCGTATCTGCCTGTACGCCTTGCCGATGAGCTGCGCACCTTTGAGGGTGGTATCCCCGCCGCTTCGGATAATCGTTTTGCCGACCGTGCTGCTGATATGGGTGTGGCGTGGACTGCTTTTGTCTGATTGCCGTGGTGGTTTGTTGAAGAAAAGGTCGTCTGAAACCGTATTTGTTGTTTTCAGACGACCTTGGCTCAAACCTTGAGAACCGCATACGTGCGTTCCGCACACATCCTACTTGTTGAGTTTAGGTTTCATATGGCCACGGCTTGCTTTCCAAATATGCTTTTTATTTCATATATTAGATTATTTATAGGGGAAACTACATTTCCTGCTTTTTCCTATTACAAGTAGACAATTATATTTTATTGCCCAATCAATGGTTTTCTGACAGTCAGTATAATCAAATCTCAAATCAAGTACGCACTCTATATCATCTGGCCAAACGGTAAGACTATTACCAAAATTTGTCACAAAAACATGATTGCGTCTTTTATCCCAAGACTCTTTCAATTTAAGCTGTGCTTCATTTATTATTGATAATAATATAACATCATTATCGATAGTAATTTTCAAAACTTTTATTCTCATTAAAATTCCTGAAAACCATTAGATCGATACTCATCAAGTATGATATCTTTATTTTGCATTAAATTTATTTCTGATAGCGGCTGATGGGATACAGGTAGTACCGATAATTTCCAAATTGCCATTTTTATTTACTCCTATAACGAGGTCTCTTAACATTACCTGATTCATTCAAGACATCGTAGATTTTTCCAACTAGTATTAGGAACAGGAAAGTCAACTTTTTAAATTTTTAATTCATGTATCCTGCCCAAGGTATTCTGCAGCAAAACCTATTATTTCACTCTTACGATATATGCTTTTCCATTTATTTCAACGTACTCCACAACTGGATTTGTGAAGCCATTCTCTTTAACTGATTTCACAAGCCTCACTAAAAGCCTTCGCCATCCATGCTATCGGTAAATTCTTCCCATTCCATCTCGCAAAATTAATTTCATCAGCAGATTTTAGTTTATTAATTTCCCTCTCAGTTGAGCATGTTGGCTAAAGTTGCTGTTTTTATTACCGTTCCTTATTTCCTGAACATTTTTCTCGACCTGCTCACGAGTTGTCAATTTATTAAGCTTCCTATCAACCTCCCATCTCGGTTTTTGCATCAGACACAGGCTTAGCCTTAGGCATACCGGCCCTGATTTACCCACACTGAACAAATCTATAGAGAACTGAACATATTTTCGCAGCCTGCTCCGACAACTAACTGTTTCAAGGGCCTGGACCGTAATCGTCGGTCGTTGCTCGCTGGCTTTTTTCCGAAGTTCTTCGTTCCTGTAATGACATAATCGTAGGAAGACATTATACCAGCAAAGCGGCGGCACAGCTAAAGCCGAAAGTCTCGGCACGAGATCCGCCTCCGGCTACTCCTGAAAGCACAACCCCAAACTGCCCGAAACGATTTAAGCCCCAGGTGAGATGTAGCGGTGCAGGATGCTTTGTCTTCCCGCATCCAGCTTTTTGCATATTCGGCCTTCAGGTAAGAGGCCACTAAATCAGGATGTCGGTTTAGATAGCCTATGGATTCGTTTTTCAAGTCCTTAAACCGACTGTCAAAGCGTTTATCTTGGGTAAACTCGATGATGCGTCCTACATTTTGACGACATTCGGTAATTCTCCTTTGGAACTGCATTCATGTTTGACTTGCTCTTTTATGACAGAATAAATTTTACGGCCAGTCTGTTCGTCCTTCTTCAGGCTTCCGATGTCAGATAGAAATTATTCCCCACCGCCTCATCGGCTGCCATCCCGCCCCGCACACTACATCGGCGGCTGAGTTCCCTCGTAGCCACTCCGGCAGCCGCACCCAGCATCCTTGTGATTGCCGGAAACGGTTTCTTTTTCCTCCGCGCTCAGGCTGCCGCCGTCGCCGCTGCCGTACAGCCATCTGCCGATGACGGGTGCGGCTGCTTCCGCCCCTCCTGATGCCAGCGCGCCGGCTAAAGCGCTCGTTGCCGCCGCCGCAGATACCGCTGCCCTCGAGTACGCCGTGGGCGAGGATGTAGCGGTTTCCTGACCCGACGTCAGCCTGCCGTCCGGGTTTTTCGCGCCAGCCCTTTGAAGTATTGTCCGATTTGGTAGGATACGGCGGGACTCGCAGTGGCGGCGGCTATGCCTGCCACACTGGTCGGGCGGACAGGCCCGCGCCCATCATATTGAGCAGGACTCTTTCCTCTCTCTGCCTTGTTTTTGAGGCCGTCTTCGTATTCTTTCCGGCCGATTTCTCCTTTGGCCAACACTTTTCCTTCCAACCCGTCCAGGCTACGTTCGATTTCGGCGTTGAGGCCTTGCGGTGTTCTGCCGAACTCCTGCGTACTTCCTTTGCAGGTTGATCTCTCTGGCAACGCGTCTGTGTCGAAGCTGTTTTTTCAGACGACCCGTGTGTCGATCCGCAGTTTCGGTGTCGATGCCGGTGAGATACGCGCTTCGGTTTCTTCGGCAGTCCCTGCCTGTTCGGGCAAGCTGTCCCGCTTCGTCGGTGCTAGTGTATGTTGCGGGTGTTGATGCCGCTGCGGGTGGTGCTGTTTTTGCCGTCTCCGTCGCTGCCATAACCTGTGGCCGGGCTTATCCTGTCGGTAGGCCTGCCCTTGTTTGTCGGTAACCGTGCCGTCCCGGCCGCCGTTCAGGTCGAAACTGCCGCCGATGCCGAAGCTTTCTGCCTTCGTAGCGGCTGTGGTTTTGAATGTCGCTGGCGGTAAAGGGTGGCCGTCTGAAAGCGGTTTTTCCTTTGCTTTCGGCAGTTCGGGCGAGGTGGTGATGCCGCCCTTGAGGTCTGTGTTGTCTCCGACTTTTGATTTGATAGTCGTCTTCTCGGCATAAATACCGCTTTTGCCCGGTTACGGAGGCATCGATCGGCCCGGATTTTGCTGGCTGTAACCGCCGCCGGCACTGAATCCGTAACCGACGGCAACTTGGACGTTTCCGTTTTTGCTGTTTGCCCTGATAGGTTTTCTGTGTCTTGAACGCTTCGGATGCGGAGGCTTTGTGCGTCCAACCCTCATGCCTTTGCCGATGATTTGCGCCCTTTGAGGGAGTGTCCCCGCCGCTTCGATGGTGGCTGTGCGGGCCGTGCTGCCGACATGGGTGTGGCGGTGGGAGTGCTCTCGTGTCCTTTTACCTCTTGCTCGAGATTTCTCCGGCGGTAATGCCAGAGACTGATGCCGTCGTTTATTTGGACGGCTACGCCGCATTCCAGCCACTGCTTTTGTTTTTGCTTTGCTCGCTGCCGTCCTGTTTCTGGCAGATCGGAGTTGATATGGTTGTCGGACAGAGGGTGGTACTCTGCGTTGGCCGATGACATCGGAACCCTAATATTGATATTGACCGTCTCGCCTCCTGCTGGCCACAAGTGTGGTTTGCCCTTGCCGATAATGATTTGCTGCTGCCGCTTCGGTGTAACGGCTTTGTTTGCTCGTTACGACTTTTTCTGTTCGCCGTAGGTAACGGGACACGACTGATACCGGAGCTTTGATTGCTGTTTGACCTTGTCCCGCACTGCTGCTTGGAGCAAAATTGTTGCATTTGTTGGCTGCTTGATAACCCCGCCATGCAGCATTGGCGTGCAGCCATGGCATTAACGCGTTTATTTTTACTTTTGCCCACATTTTGGGCTGCTTTGTACGAAGTTTTGGCAGCTTGGACAACCGGGCACATTGAGGGCGACGGCGAGGCCTTTTGTTCCCGGGTGGACGTAGTCAGTGGCATACCGGTTGTTTGCGGACTCTACATCTATGCTTTTTGGCGGTGACAGTATTGCTGCCCTCGGGCTGGAGACGGTACTGCCGGTTTGTCGGTAGCGGGTCGGCAACTGTGACAGTGCTCCATTCAGGCTGCTATAATGCCGCCTGTATGGACAATATTGGTCATGATCAGTGTCATCGGTAGTTTTTCGTTACCGATAGTAAAAGCCCAATCCGCCTGTGCCCATGACGCCCTGATTTGCTCTCGTGGTGTTCATTGTCGGTGAGCGATTATGGCAGCGGAAAATATCGATGTCGTGTCCTGCTTAAGACAGTGCCATTATCAGAAATAAGGTTGCTGCCGCGTACATTTGATATCCCGATCGCTGCAACGATAATTTTGCTGCCGCCGATGTTGCCGCCGACCGCTTCCATCATGACTGAAGCGGTAGCGGTCGTGCGTTTTGGTACCCGGAAAGCATGCCTGCTTTTTCGCGCCACAGCGGCGTCCATCTCAGTTATTTGGCGTCCTTCGCTATTGACATCACGTCCCGCGCAAAGGACTTTGGTTTGCCCTCCGGTCTCCGTTCCACCTGACGGATTTCTTAAGTCGCTGCCGGTTTAAGCACCGCCGTTTTGCGTGCGGATACTGCTGCCGACTGGCATTTGGCGGATATACGACGATGATTTTGTCATCTAATGCACCATATAGCTTCGGCGATGTTCGGTACGGATGGTGCCGAGTTGATTATATACCAGCGGTAATTTGGGTGGTGCCGCCTTTAACTTGGTTAGATGGCGGCTGCATTAAGTCGATATCGTTGTCGGCAGCGGGGATAGGATGCCGTCTGAAGCTCTGTTATCTACTTGCTCAGTATAGCTTCCACGCCGTTAATGCCGGCCATACGATCAATGGCGGTATTGCCGTTACGTTCATTACCGGAGGTTTATAAATGTACAAGGGGTTGATATTTTGCGCTTGAGCAGTCAGCAGTCCGCCTGCTTGTACCTGCCCGCCGTCGATATTGATACTCAGCTTAAGCCGATTTGGTCGGCTCAATCATTCGTTGCTGTTAATATTCCGTGCTTGACGATGGCCTACGCGCCCGCAAATGGTACCGCGTAGTCAGGTTACCGTTTTGCAGGTTGAATAAAACCTTCTCGCACTAATCAGGCTGCCGGAGGTATTGAGATCACCTTTTCGAGCCAGTGCATAAACTTGGGGGCGAGTACGGTTTGAGTCGAACCGTCATGAAGGGGAGCATTTGCTTGATTTTTCCATCCAAACGATATCTGAAGTTAAGCGGGCAACTGCTCTGCACTCAGGCGATACCAGGGAAGGCCGAATGTTTTGGCAGTGTGGCGCGTTGAATCATCAGAGACTTTGAATTGTTCTTCATCATCCTGTAGCCGTCGAGTCGGCGGTAGCCTGTTAACTGGTGGATTTGTTCATTAACAAGTTTTTGTTCGGAGTAGCCGTCTCCCCCAGCCGTTTGTGTAGATGATTGGTGTCCAATTTCAGTTGTTGCAGCATACGTAGTCGCTCAACCAGCGGCGGTAGTCTGCAAATTGAGTGATCTGTCAATCAACCAGCCTATTGTCAGGATGGGTGGTAGAGGGCCGCTGTTGGGCAGAGTAACAGTAGTGTTATTTTAATGAGACCACATTACCGGTATGGATGCGCATCTGGCGGCTGTCAGATGTCTGTCAATCAGTTTACGCAGATGGCGGGGTTGAAAAGGAAGGGGAGGCGGGTATTCTGTTGGATGACGGATACAGGCGTGTCGAAGTCAGGGTAAATAGTTGGGTATCATGGTAAGAAGTGGTTTTTCAGTATGGCGTTGTCTTTTTCTGCCACTGTACCATCCTCTTTTCAACTGAATCCCACTGTGCCGACAGCATCTGTGCGCCTTGCCTGTTGTACCTTGATTGCCATTTCTTTCTGGTTTAAATCATCAGCATAATACGCCCACCTATTACAATTCGGCTGTCTTTGTTCAACCAATCTTTGAGCCCGAGCTATCAAACTGCCGCCCACAGTAATGTGGTGCTGGTTTTCAGTGATACGTTCTTTATAAGTTTCGGTGATAGTCTCGGACATGCCATTTGATTGGCCTCAACGCGAGAACCATTTTTAAATGGAAGGCGGGCAGTGGTTGGTCTCCGTGCGAGTTATCGAAAATAGCCGTCTTTCCCTGCCGATAATAGGTATTTTGCCCCAGACAGTGTAATCGCGGACTTGCTCTTTTGGCTAAGTATGTTTCTGTTTTAAAGTGATTATTGATATTCTGCATATTTCGAACGGACATCAATGCATGCACCTTCTCCAAACTGGCACTACCGCCATTAACAGACGGTATCGGCCATGCCTGCCGCATGATGTTGTTCATCCAGTCGATTACCGATAGCATACCTTCGCTCGATAGTAGGGCACCTTCTTGGTTATGAATCTCTTTTCGCTCCGATATCCAAACGTTTCCTGCTATTGCACCCGCTTTGGTGCCGCTCTGTCGTTTCTTCTCGGTTAGCGGTGTTTTGCGCGTCCAGGGCAATATGGTTACCAGCAGATTGCCTGTCCCAGTAGTTATCGGGTTTGACCTGGCACCGATGATGGGTCAAACCGTTGCTGTTGATCAAACCCTGTTGTTCACATGCTGTTCGGATGTGATGTTCGTTTGTTTCGGCAATAATTTTGCCTGTAATCTGGTTATCTATATTGCCAGCATTGAGTTTGGCGATGGCCTGCTTGTAGGGTATGGGTATTTTTCAGACGGCCTTTGTGCTAGATTTAATTGCTGCTGCAGTGAGGTCGCGGTCTACGACGAAATCATCCGTCAAGGCATATCCAGCTTGTTACCGGCTGTTAATGTGCCGTATTGGCTGAGTGATCGGCTTGTAGATACATTACCAGTAGATTGAATCAGCCATCCTCATTGTTTTAGCGCCAAGTTTTTGATTTTTATCGCAACAGACAACTGCTGGTTAGTGGCGATTCACCATGCTGGCTGTGACAGGCCGTCTGAAACAGCTAATGTGCGGTTTGCACGATAGAGTTTGCCGCTTTTGGTTGTCTGACATTTTCGACCATTGATAGTCAGTTGTTCGGTAGTAGGCATGCGGCCGCTTTTGGTTAATCAGTTGACTTTGATGCTAACCGTTTCAGCCTCTCATGCGTCCGTGCGTATTATTCAGAGTCTGACCTTTGAGTATTCAGTTGTGCAACAGAAACTTTTCCTGTATTGCGAAAGATTGTTATTGGTGGTGACGGTTCCACTATCGGCAAGAATGTTACCTGACGTTATGTCGCAAACCGGCGGTATCGCTGTGCAATGTGCAGCTCGAATATGCCTTTTTATCATTGCCTGTTGCCTCGAATGAATGAGTGTCAGATTGTTAGCGGCAATTTCTCCAGTTATGCAGTTCACGGTTGTCAATCTTGCCGGTTTGAGTTAATAAGTACCGCTGCTTTTTAGCAGTTTGAGCACTCAACAGCCGATCGTGTGCCTGGAGTTTGCCTTTTGCCGTATTGTTAAAATGAATCGCCTGATACTTGTAGTTTAGCCGCATTCAGACTGCCCGGAATTTTCCAAACTGTTTTGGCGCAATGAATTTGTCCAACCGCATGATTGATCCCGCATTATCAAGTGCTCCGTTGTTTGAATACGTCCTCTGGCGGTGGTTTTGCAGGTGCCAGAAAGGTGAAACGGATTGTTTTGAATTAAGCTGATGCCGAGACAGTGCTGCGTACCTGAACCTGTAGTGGTACTCGGAATCTGTGGTATGACTGATGGATTGGGATTCAAACCGGTTCAGGAACGTCGCTCACGCCAATCTTTGCCACTGCTACCAACTTTGCCAGCAGATACCAAATCCAATGCTTGTGAACCTGTTTTGGAGTGTATTACCCGTGTTATTAAACTACCTGTTGACATACTTCTAAGCAGCTCGATCGTACCGTTATTTTTGGTTTTCAGCCGACTCTCAAATTACGAGTCAATTGACCTGAGATGACCGTACCTGAATTGTCCAGCGTCTGGCTGTGAATATTGGCATCATCCTGTGAGGCAATCGTACCGCTACTATGGACATTGCGGGCATGAAATGAAACCGCATGATTTTCTCCCGTCGCCGCAATCGTAGCCCGTGTGGACCAGTTTACCCTCAGCATTCACTGCCACATTGCCGGCTGAGGTGAAACAGTCGCCCCTGATTGCGCACGGATGTATCACGATTAGTGCCGACTGAGGGATCTCTACTGCATACATACCACCCAATGCCCCTGTATCGATGGTGCACAGTGAGTCTAGCTGGAATTTGGCTCTCTCTGCAGAGGAGGATGAAGACTGACGAGCCATCAGATGAGACATCATTTTGCCCTGCCAATACACGATTATCTTTTACCCCACACCCGCGCATCAATCTTAACCGCACGGCTCAATATCTGCGTGTAATCGGTATCGCGGGCATCCAAACCGTGTCCGGCGATTTCAACATTGCCTTGGTTTTATCTTAAAGCCGCTAAGGGCCTCCTGCTTGATATTGTGGCTGGTCCGTAGTCAAAGTGGCACGGGAAGCATTGACAGATACCCCCTCCGTCCACTTGAATTCCTGCAGTGGTTTGCATCACCACTTCGGCACGTCTCCACCCACCTCAATATATCCGCCCAACAAAGAGGGATCAGCTGACTGACTGATTCACGATGACGACGGGCCTCAGCACTGCGTGCCAGGGGTTGCCTGCATCCAGCCACCCAACTGTGTTTGCATCGTTCCGGCGACTGTTGTTCAAAATAGCACCACGGTTGTCAACATTGAAATGGGTGTATTGGTTAACTGAAACCCCTGCGGCAGTAGGGTTTGATATTGGTTCGCGGGATGCCGTTACCGGTTTGCATGATGGTAGGCTGTTGCTGTGCAGGTGCGGATTTGTCGGCAACGATACCTGAGCATTAGCAGAGGAAGAAGTCAGGATAAAGGGCAAGAACCGAGCAGTAATGAAAGAGAATGAGATAACAGAGATAGAATGGATAAAACCTGCAGCCGGAAATATCATTTGGCAAAATACCTACAGCTTGGGTGTCGGCTGGCTTGCCTCCGCGTTTGGCATTTTTCAGCAACGCCATCATACTGTTTCGTTGTTTATTAAAACGACTTTGTACAGGCACGATTCATAGTAAATGCTTTCTAGTAATATTTCTTACAAATATTCATTCTAACTTGAATTAACTTTGTATGGGTAGGAAAATTTATTTTTGATTGGGAGGATTAGCTATGAATGTCACAGCATTGGGCAAGTTATCTAACAATTTGCAGTGGTTGTCGTCATTATTGGTAACTATGCTTGAAATACGAAACCCAGATAGCTAATTGTAAACCAGATAAAACGGAAAAGGAGCTGCTTATTTTTGTTCCTGAATTTACGGCTAACCTGATAGAAATCTAGGGAAAAATAGTATTTAATGTTATAGTTCTGTTTATTTGAGACACAAAAATCCCTATGGTCTTACAGACATCTGTACGATCATAGATTTTGCTTTTATCTGAGAATTTTGTAAACGGTTTCCAGCCTATTAACGAAATTTAACACATAAAATGTACCGTAAAGTATTTTCAATTGACTCATTCTTTCTAATTTTTGGCCAAAAGGTAGGGAAAAATCAAAAGGTTTTTCATTTTGAAATGGGCTTTAGGTGTAAAATTCTAGAATCATGTTGATCTCAAAGGTCTCTGATGAGCAGATACAAAAGAGGAGAAGTCAATTTTGACTACCTTCAAACATTTTTCAATTTGGAGTATTTCCATGATAATTACTTATCAAGAAGCAAAGAAAATTGCAGTATCTAAGTCAACAGAGCAAGAATAGAATGTCATTATTAATAGTTGAATCCCTATATACGAGAAAATGATGATGGGTGTTTTTCCCCATATCAGTCAAAAAGAATATTTAGAAAACAATGGATATAAACAAATCTATTATTGAAATTGGCCTATATTTGTTTCTACACAGAGAAGTTCCTTCTATTCGTTGATGTTAGCTCATTAGTTAAGTCGTATCCACCAAAACTTGAAACTATATAGAATAGAAATAAATTTATAACAGCTGAAATATACGATCTAACAGGGTATTTTCGAAAACCATAGTCTGCATGAAATTTTCTAGCAGGATATGTGCGATATGGTACTCACGCTAACTTGTAAAGTTTACAAGGCTGAGCATGCCTGTATTCTCTATTGAATGACAAAAAGGCCGTCTGAAAACTAAAAAGAGCCCCAGTTGCTAGACGGCATTATGTGCAAAGCCCACCGCAACCGCCCGCTGAAGGAAGCGCAAAACGAAACGTAACCGACATTTTTCGAAAACCGTTATGTGGTCGAACAGAGCTTTGGGACGAAAATTCCGCCATGCTCGGGCAAACCTATTTTTGGTCTGAGCAAAAGTGAGTACGCAAAGCCATCTGAGAGGCGAAAGTGTTTGAACCTGTTGAAAGCCGCCAACAGGATAATTGCGTCCGTTGTCTACATCAAAAGGCATCCCGGATGCCTGATTATGGGTGTCTAGGAGAAAAAGGAATTTGTAACAAAAACAGCTGGCATCCTGGGTTTGGGCTTCGGCTGTTGGGGAAATGAGGAAGAGGGTATTTTTGCAAAGGTCTCTAAATAACAGTCCTGAAGAAATCGGCACGTGTTTTAAGGCTGACATTGAGCCGCTCAACGAAGATAGTCATTCGAGAAAATATTGGTCATAAAAAGTAGGCAGATAAAATCTCACCTTACTAACACACTTCAATCAATCATATTTTAAAAACACAGCCATTATCAAATTTTATTATCCCTTCGTTGCAACTCATTTGGCTATACCGTTTTAAAACGCATAACCTACCTGAAAACCGCTTGCCCATTTCCCTTGATTGGAAAAGATTCCGGCTTTTTCAATGCACGGCTGGTAAATATATCGTAGTGCAGGTTGCCGCCAAGCTTCATCTGCCCGCGTATCCCAACTGCTGTACCGGCTAAGGTTTGTCCCGACAGCCATTGGGCGGATTGTCCTGAAACATGTCCTACATCAGCCCCAAGATAAAGCTGATGGCCTGGTTTAAATTGCTAACTCAAATCGTTTCGCCAATACCATCCCTCGCTCGGCAGACAAACTCATTTCACCGTCGAAGCCACGCACAGTGTAGCGTCCACCGATGGCCAGTTTGTCTTGCGATGTTAACGGGGTTTTGTTCCATTGTGCGTAAACAGATGTATCGTAGGCAAATAGCTGGTTACCGATTTGAAAAAGGAATGTTACATCAGCCGAAGCCGTCCAAATTTTCATACGTGACGAGCCTTCGTTAAAGGCTTCTTCGGGTGCGCGCAGAGCATCTTTCATGCCAGTACCGCGTTTATATTTCAACTTAAAATCTGCCGTACTGCGGCCGATATATTCTTTGTGGGAAAGTTCTGCCAACCAACCTGCAGTTTTACGCCTTTGTACAGTCAGTTCGGCATCATCAATATAGCTTTTTGTTTCCCTTGTCCACAGTTTTTACACCGAGATAAGTTTTGCGTTTGGCATCACGATACAACAGGCGGTTGAAGCCGAAATCAGTATTGTAACTTCTTCCCATTATAATCCTTACACTTTGATAATCCGGCAACTGCCTGATGGTAACGGTAGCCGTTATGATTGAATGCCCATGTCCATTTTACCGAAAGGAACTGAATAATGTACTGCGTAATTGTTCGATCCGCTTTCTTTGCGATGATGCGTCAGTATCTTTCTTCATTGGGTGTATCGCCAATTGAACGTCCATAATTTACATAAAACATATCACTCAGTCCAAAAGGATTGTCGGCAGAGAAAGTGATATTTCCTTGATATTTCCCCGTCGCTTTACTGCCTGAATTATCCACGCCTACACTTACACGGTATGGCAACAGACGTTGCCGCCATTGCACCACAACATCACTTTGGTTTGGTTCGTCCTCTACGGGAACGATTTGGATATCGACTCTGCTGTTTGGGAGCCGTTTGAGATTTTTCCAACCCTTGTTCTAAATCACGCAGATTCAACAGATTGTCTGAGCGGGTGGGAAATTTGTTTTGGAATGCTGCAATGCGTTCAGCATGGGTTTGAGCATCATTAGATCTATCGATTCGTATGAAGCGCAGATAGCCCGGCATCAGTGTTAATTGAAGCTTGCCACTATTCAAATTTTGTGGCGCAGCCAAAATACGTGTCGTGGTATACCCCCTGCCGATCAAAGCATTTTGCGCCAAAGACATGATTTGATTGATATCGCCCGCATGCAAACACTTGCCGGGAACAAAATGTGTTTGGTGCAAAGCCTGGTTGAGCGCAAACCGAAATTTAGCGGCTCCTTCCCCCGACAATTCCACTTCAGAAATAAGAAAGCATGGGCTTGCCTCATCCGAATTTGCATTACCTGCCTGTGTTGCCATCTTCTTCCTACCTGTATCAGCATCATCTAAACGCACATCTTGTTCAGGCAACATCTGTTCACGCAGCTGCTTCTCCCGTTGACGCTGGAGAATATCCTGCTGTTATGAAACGGCTTCGGTGTGAGGGAGCGGCTGATGTTGGGACAGAGAAAGCAGCTATCAATGATAGGAATAATAGTGATAACGGATGAAATATGGCTTGGGAGGAAAAAGAAGGGTTTCATAAAATTGGGCTAAATAATGTAAACATGCAATTATAGCAATGAACAAAAGAGAAAAAGAGGTTTTATTAGCTCTAGCAGATAAAAAGCTCGGCTGGATGTTTACTCATCCTCCATTGGGTGGCGGCATATGGCAATTTCAAACGAAGTGTTACGGCATATTTCATTTATTCGGTAAATTTCCTGCCATACCTTATGCAATAAAATGTTCCGCACAATGGGAATGGCTTTCAATATTTGGTATCGGTAAAAATAGATTTTTAGTCGGCTACGCCAAATCCTCAAAAGCTCGTCTTCGTCATTAATTACGATATGCTTCAGTATCAACCCTTTTTGAACCCCACAGGAAGCAGGTAACGCGGATCGGGGTTATCAAAGTGCGTCTGATCCGTTAAAGTCATAAAGAATGTTTGGCTTCATCCCCGCAATATCATGGGTATCCCGTGGTTCGAGATTTTCCCCTTTCCATTCGAAGCACAATGTTGCGATCGGTTTCCAAGCTCGTGTACCGGGACTTCGCCAAACGTGCCCAAAAATTCATCCCACCATCGTACTCGTAGTTTTAAATGGAGTATCAAACCTGCGGTTTGATGTCAACATATCAAACAACCGATCGATGTGTTCACGCCGTAGTAAAGCATTAGTTTTTCCTTGTTGTCGTTTCCCACCCAAGCCTAGGTTAAACATCACTCAGAAATGAAATGGCAGATATTTTTCATCGCTTTGAGTTTAGAGCCGTTGGCTGCCAGATTGAATATTACTGATTTTTCATACATAAAAAGCCCTCCGTAGGGGGCAAGAGGAAAAACAGGCGCGGCAATTTTGCAGGCTGCCGAAGGTACCGTAAAAAGTTGCCCTAAGTCTGTTTTTCCTCTTGAGGGGCGATGAGGGACGTTTTCTGCCGAACCTGAGAGGCGGTAACGGGAGCTGCGGCGGGCGTTTCCGTTAAGTTTCCTTCGAGTATATAAGGTCGTCTGAAATCGCCGTTTCAGACGACCTTTATCTTGAGTCATTGTAAATAACCTGCTCTACCGTCCACCATGTATGCGGGTAATTAGCCTTAAAAATCTTCAATTTTCATTGAATATTTTTCATCGTCAATCTCTGTACCATAGATAACTTTTTGTAAGAACCTATAAAATGTGTTGCCCTAATACAACCTTTTAATGCTTACCTTAAACAAAAACCAACTGTTCTTCCAATGTCAATAAGGGGCGGTTATCTTCGTTTTCGTCTTGGCTGTGCTGTTTTGCGGCGAAAAGCGGCTTTTTGTCGGCTTCAATTTCGGCTTTCATATCGTCTTCAAAAACCGCCACGCAACCAATGCACTGTCCGCCATGCCGTATGAAATTCGTTTTTTATACTGTCTCCATGTATGATTTTTTTGCGGGGATACCGTAAAAATGGCATTACTAAAACACATCCATACACACAAAACATCTATATCCACCGCAACCGCTGCCATATGTAAAGTCGGAACTTTTTCCGCTATCGGCGATATGTTCAGCAAAAGGCAAGCAGATTCGCACCGCTGCCTGCAACACGGCTCAAGCAAGAAAACAAATCTTTGTTTTTCCAGTTTCTCCGCCGTGTCGATTCCTACCAGTCTCGCCATCACCCTTGACACTGACATCGGCGTAAAATACTGCCCGTTACGCTCGTTTGATGCGCCCAAGTCCATATAAAGCTCACTCAAAAAAATCTTCGTAGCTTCCGACGTTTCACCGCACGAAGACAGCCTCAAGTTAAAACGCCCAACAGCTCAGGAAAAATTTTAAAAGCTTCTTCTTTATATTGTCGGCGGATAGTGTGATACCGCTCCTCCCGCATTTCCCAATCATCATCCCGCATATAACTATTAAAAATCGCAAGTGCTGCCAGCTCCACGAAATCACGAAATACATCAGACGGTTTATGCCGCACCGAATGAATAAATAAGTTTTTCAGGTCTTTAACCGTGTTATCCATTTTTACGCTCCCGAAGGTTTCAGACGACCTTTGCCGCCCGAAACCGTTTAAATGCCATTACCACCAACTGTCATGAGAAACTGCTCGCCCTCAGCTATCGCTAACCGCGCATTCGCTATAAAGGTTTTGGTTTTAGTAATGCCATCGGGATAAATTTGCCAGTCTCCAAAGAAAAAGCCCGGCGTGTGTTCTAGTTTTTCATCATTTAAATCAGCCTCAGCCGTTCTAAATCTTCAAGTTCTAGGCGTACAGTGCAACAATTAAATACATCAGCTTTTGCCGCCTTTTTGCCGATATAGTTTTTCCATCCAGCCATGCAGATGGTTAAATTTCCGCCAGTACGCAAATTGATTCAGTTCTGCTTCATCGCGTTCATCTTCACTCACATTCACATCGGTTTGACGGTCGCCGACAAACTCGGCATTCATGGTGTATGCCATGCATATCAAGTCCCATTTGATAATCCTTTCATAAATGTTCATTCATAAATAAACAACCATCGGGGCAGCGGCCGCCGTGTTGTGATGTCGTAAAAATTTCAAAGCGCAAAAAGTCCAGACTGGCTTTGTGCGGCTTTCATCTTTGTCCGGGCGCCCTCTGCGGCGTGGTGGAAAAGGTGGAAGCCGTGCAAAGACACTGTCTTGGTCTGGACTTTTGCGCTGGTGAGACATCAACCAACAACACGGCGGCCGCTGCTGATGTTTAACATCAGCCGGCTCTGCGGCGTTTCCTGCACGGGCGGAATTGAAAAACGCTTTAGGGCGTTTTTGACACTCGTTGCCTATCCTGCGTCTTGTTTTTGATTTTACTGTTTATGGGATATAAGCGTTACTTTGAGGGAGGTGATACGCATGGACTTGGATATGTGAATATGCTGAAGTATGGAAATGTATTTATTGATTATTTGACATACTAATTATATAAATAATGATTATTTATAATTTCTTTAGTATTTTTGGATTAAGTATGTTGATTTTTGGAATAAATATGGATATATTGACACTTATATGAATATAAGTGAATAGATACTGTATACGAGCGATTTAGAGACTCGTGAGAATAATACCCCATCAGGCAAAAATCAAACTTGATGCCTTTGCTTGGAGAGATTTTCACATTAAAACTTGGTTACTCAGAAAAAGATATTCTAGATTCCTGCTTGAAAAAGGAATGACAGTAAGCCAGCCAACTTGTGAACAGGTTTATCGTAGCCATACCGGTAAAACTGTCGCCTCGCTGAAATAAATCATCATTCTATTAATGATTTCCGTACAAGTCGAAACAGACGAGACCAGCACCGTTACTCAGACGGATCCCTGCCCAAAAACAAACTAACTCTGAAATATCGGAACGTCCAATCATCGGCAAGTTTGACTTCGGCCCGTAAAAGTGACGTTAATGGGCCTGATGTAGCCGTCTGATTCACTCAGACGGCTGTGCATAACAATAACAGAATTATTTAATCTGCTCGACTGCTCAGCCCTTTCAAAGCGCGCCACTTTACGGTCAAAGTAACAAAACACGACTGCTGCATCATGCGTCCCAAAAACTCGTTGACTCCGTCGGCTTGAAGTCTGCCCATTTCTCCATAATAGCAAACCCCGCTCCCAGCTCGTCCTCCTGAATAACCGTGAGGATAGATTCGGAAAAACTGCGAAGTTGTTGCAAAACAAGGTTTTTCCATTTTATAACTGCGGGTCAAAACCCATACGCATTCCAGATACCGTGGTTGGCTTTCAATCACACTATCAGCACTTTCAGTAATTCCAATGCCTTATCTCTTTGCTACAAATCGTCATCAACGAACAACCGTACCAAAACATTGGTATCAATAGCCAATCTGCCCTCATTTGAGTTTCAATCCTTCAGAACCTGCCGCTGCCCCAGCATCGGCAATAACTTCGTTCAGCTCGTCAATGGATAGATGGACATCATGCGGATTACCTAAACAACCGGCGAAATCCTAAATGAGTTTTGGCGAAACAGTTTTCTTCTTTTCTGCCCGTATCCGCAGCTCGCCGTTGGGCAGTTTGCTGACATGGATTCTGTCTCGGCAGTAATGCCCAAATAAGCAGAAAAACTCTTTTTCAGCGTAACCTGATTTTGCGGTTAATCTCAAAGCCGTTCAGATTAATCTCCATTAAAAACAAGTAAGGTAACTTTACCTTTCGCTTTGTATCTCGTCTCAACCATTTATCCACGAAAGCACCTGTCTTTATCCCTCCTCAAAACATCCCAATATCCTATCAAATCGCCAATATCCATCTACATAGATCATAAATTGCACAAAAACAATCAGGCAGCCGCCTGTAATATTTTGATAGTGGTCTGAATGATAGTCTTTCGTATAAAGCGTCGTCCTATGTGGACAAAGTTCTCTGTCCTCTAAAAAGCCAAAGTTCTTTGATCAGTATGTACAAACACAGTATTTTTCAATTACTTATTTCTAAACAAAAAGCGGATTTTTTTATCATCTGATTTGGGTAAAAATAGAAAATATGAGACGGAAAAACAGGTGAGCATATCCCAATCGGCGCCGCATAACAGGCAAAACAGCCTTTCAGACAACCTTTTCAGCGGCAAAAGGCACAAAAAGCTGCCGGAGCAGCGTTTGGGCGTAGCGGTGCCAACAGCCTGATGATTACTGTTTTTGTTGAAGAAATTTTTTGGAGGTTTTGGCGGGCTGAATTGTCGGGATTCCGCTGTCCGCCTGTATCGGGCGGCGGGTCGGCGGATTGTTTAATTTGCGCCTCGTATTCCGCCTTAGCTTTGCGCGTGGCCGCTTCGGACGTCGGCGGCGCAGGGATGTTGGAGGACGGTCGGATGGATAGAAGCCCGCCCAGCCGTTCAGAATCGATTTCTGCATCACGGCATCGAGGTCGTAATTTTTGTTTTGAGGTCTTTGAGCTGGTTGAGCAGGACTTTTTCTGCTTGATATTTGGGGGTTTGCCTTTTTCGGCGCGCATCTTCAAAAAGTCATTCCAAAGACCGTGATTAATCCATTTCTCGAGGCGGAAAATTGTCTGTATCGATATGATAGCGGCTGTCGAATTGAGGCGCTGCCTCGCGCTGACCTGATAACAAAGTTCGAGCAGACGCTCCTTATTAAGCTGCCAGTGCATTCTGCCGTGTACGCCTGCGCGTCGGCATTGGATTACGCCTTTGCCCAATAAAAATTTCCGTGCCTTTTTCGTACCCACGTCGCGTCGGTCCAAATTCAGCGAACAACTGGGCGGCCGTCTTGTATATCCAGCCTGACGTTTCGGCTCCTTGTCAACCACATCACTCCACCAAAACAGCCCCGTCAGCAATGTTGCGCATGGATATTGCGCCGCACAAAAAGCCCGAACTCGTGGTAAACCCACGAAGCCCGTTGTGATGTGATGGCGGAAGTCGGCGGTGAGCATGGCTGCTTTTGCAGGTTTTATAGGCTTTGGAGATGGCTTCAACCGTAACTTCGTTGGTATAAGCCGAGAAGCTGGTACTGTATCAAGGGGCTTTCCGACACTGGCAATTTAGAAATCCACGGTAGTTGATGTCTAATGTTTTCAGCCATCTCTTTCAGACGACCTCTTCTTTCGCGTAACCACTGCTGCAATGTGTGTTCGCTCACTGTCATTTCGCTTGTAATTGACGAAAACCAAGGCCCTCATATTGCCCATAGCTAACAAATAAATCAATAATCGATGCTGTGCCAAAAGAAAAAGCCGTAAAGCGATAATTAGAAAAATGAATACACTTGCAGACAGAATCAAAAACAGCCTTGACGACTTGAGGCAAATCACAGGCTGATTTGGCTAATATTCAAAGTCAAACCACCTTCAGTATCCAAATGGCTGAATAAGCACAGCAAAGTTTTAGCTGAGCAAAATTTACTAAGAAGCTTCTGAATTTCTTGAATGTGATGCTGACTGGCTCGCCAGCGGAAAGGGATTTTGGGCAAATAAATCTAGCAATACAAAACCTGCTGAAACAGCCGTATAGCATTTTACTGTAAAAATGCAGATAACGACATACTCAATCAGTATCTAATCAACACTTCAGATATTTCCATGCCATTTCTTATATTGAATATGCGGAAGACCAGTATCGCGAAGTTTTTCGCTGCTAAAAATCACTGAAAGTTTGAGACTGACAAATATTCGGGTTGATAATATGTCCGGAACACTGGAGCCGAGGCGATTTGGTCTTGTAGATATATCTATAAACAAATATGACGGAGATGGCGTGTATCTGTTTATGGTTGGAAATCATCTCCATCTGAAAAAGACTACAAATGGTCGGAAATAATCTGCTCGTAATCTCTGACAATCGGCAGTATAAGAGTTGGAAATCTCCCCAAAGACAGAACAAACCTAGTAGTCATCAGCAAAGTCTTAATAGGGACAGTCTCCAGATTTTCCAAAGGTTTTTAGAAAAAGGTCGTCTGAATTTTCAGACGACTTTTCTGTTTGGCGAAAAATAGTAGCTGTTTATTTCAATATAGGATATAGTTAGCTAACTAAACTAAGTTTAGAGTCTTAATCATGTTTCCAAGCAAATATACATCGAGGCAAAAACCAATCTCAGCCAATTGATTCAAAAAGCTGAGGCAGGCGGAAACAGTCATTATAGCCAAAGGCAGGAAAACCCACTGCGTTCAATTGACCGGTATTGTCAAACAAAGACGGAAAGCAGGCGATCTGAAAATTCAGCAATTCCCAAAAATACCGATATTTCCAGAATCCTTGAAAGTGATGACGATGCCGCAGATTTATTTGAGGCTTCTTCGCTATGAGAAAAAGATTCTGTTAGATACACGTTTTACTGTGGTGGCTGATGGATGATGACAAATTAGGCGAAAATGCCCATAAAATAATCAGAAATTCCAATAATCTGATTTTTGTCCAGTGCACGTCAAACATTTGGAAATTTCCATCAAATTAAATAAAGGGCTGCTGAAAACTGCCTGAAGAATTTTGATATTACAGGGCAACAAGTTTTGAGAATCTGCCAATAGATTTCTTCCATGCAAAACAAGCAGGATTACTCCTCCGATGCGAGATCCCTTTGACAGAATGCTGATTGCTCAAACTCAAGCGGAAGGCTTAGAACTGATGACTGTTGACGGATATATCCCTCAATACGGAATCAGGGTAATTGATAAAGCAAAGTAAAAATATACTTCAAACACAAAAGGTCGTCTGAAATTCAGATGACCTTTTTCAATCTAAGCATCTTACTATCTTTAGAATATAACTATTATAATCAATAAGTTATTTAATTTTTAAATGTAAGAGTAGCTTTGGCTAATATTTTTCTTGCAATATTGTTACCTATGGATAATATACGTGCATCAAAGCTCTTTAACAGTTTTGGAACGTAAGCAACCGACGCCTTCGTAGTTATTTCGGTCTTCCCGACTAGAATAACAGGCGTAGAAAAAGGCGATCGAGCCTTTGGTAAATCGGATAAACAGTTTGCAGCATTCAGCCCTGCCCAAAAATGCCGCGCATCCGGGTAGCCTGATGAGAGGGTCCGGTAACAGAGCGGCAAGTTGGACGTATTTTTAATCGGGACGTACTCCCCGATGCGCGCTAATAATCTGCGGACAAGCTGCAAATACATTTGGTTTTCTTTTTCGCGCCGTGAGCGGTATTTATCGGATAAATCCGATAGAGCTATGCCCAATGTTCGAGACGGCTCCACCGTCTTTAAACATGTATCAAATCCAAGCCCACTTTCTGCACAAGTGGGTTTCGTTTGATTCATCCGAAATAATAATAAAGTTTATTGGCTGAGATGAGTTTATTATTATAGTTCAAAGGCGAAGTTATGACAAATATGACAAAGGATGAAATCAAAGCCCCCGCGATTCGAGGGTAGGTTTGCAGGATTTTTCAGGAGACTGAGAACAAGGTCGTCTGAAAACGTGTTTCAGACGACCTTTTCTCCATCTGAGTTCACATTTGGAGATGAATGACAAGATGGACTGCTGTAATAAAATCAGACTGTCTATAATTTTAACATGGGCGTTGTTGCATTCTTTCCATATATTCCGAGGTTGGAAAAGAGTACGACAGAGCAATCGGCTTTGATAACGATAACCAACGGCTTTCAGGTGTGGATTTTATCTGAAATAATTATTTGGATATCCTGGATATCGGCTCATGCCACGGTTGCTCCTCATTTTTAAGTGATGGATATTCTTGCATCTCTATTTTGATGGGATTGTCAAATATGAACCGATAGCAGGTCGTATCATTCTTGCGTATGTAAAAACTGCCCTGATTTGGTTTGCAGTCTGAATAACTATAGCATCCAACATGAGCAACCAGCGATCGTATTCGACGGCTTTTGGTCATATGTTTTGATAAGAGCCCCATATCATACACAGTGTTATTGCATATATCCCTTTTTAAGTGATTTTAAACACGGGAGCTCTTCTACCCTCTCGCAGGTTTGAGTATATGCCACAAGATTAGAAGTTAAAAACATACCTGCGGTAATATGACAGTCCTGGAAATTGAATAATTGAGATATTCGGGATAGATTCCGTATTTGTGATTGAAATGATGGGTCGCGAATATTTTGGCGAGCAACATATGCGAAGGCAGAAGTAACAAAAACTTCCATGTCCATTTGAACTGTGATCTCGCTGCGGTTTTTCCATAACTGCCAAGCGGAAAACAATACGCATAAAAATACAAACAGTGGCAGTATTTGATACAGCGATAAATAAATAACGCCGACAGCAATATTTTTCAAATAAAGTCTTTTTGAATGTTTTCCATGGGCATTTCTTGTTTCGTGTAAAGAGAAGATGTGGTAATCCAATCTAACACGGGTAGAAATGCTCGCGATTCAAGGTCGTCTGAAAACGGTTTCAGACGACCTTTTTCCGACTAGCTACACAAAAGGCGGCGCGCAACTCAGCAGCTCAGAGCAAAAGACTGAGCGGTTCCGATACCGTCCGTGTGTGATGTCCTGTACAAAGCACTGCCCGTGAACAACCATCGTGGCGGGAGGGTAAAAATCGGCGGCAGGCGGTTATCGCGCTTTGCCGTTTTGAGCGATGCCCTGATGAGCTGACTACCGGCAGCATGGTCAGGAGCAGGTGCAAGCCCTGCAATTAAATTCTAAGGTCGTCTGAAAAACGTTTCAGACGGCCTTCACTTTATCTAAAAAGCGAAAGAAGCAACATGAAAAAAACTCCGCAAGCCCGTCAAACAGATCGTCATCGGTACTTATCAAAGTATGAAGCCGCTGCCCAGCAGGTTGACCTGCTGATGAAGGGCAATGGTGATTTATGTGAACATTGTCCAAGAAGGAAGAAAAGTTCCAAGTTCGGACGGTCGTATGGCAGTGAAAAACCGCTTTGTTGCGAAAGCGGTTTTTCTGAGATGGATAATCTCGTAGGGGTACGCAGATTATCCTTTTTCGTCTCTAAATTTCAATAGCCCGTCTGATTGGCGGAATTTAAAAGGTGTGTGTATGAATAAATACTTTGGGTTTGCTGGCTGCCGCTTGCTGGGGCTGCTCCTGCGGCTTTATGCGGACGATGTGACTGAACGGGAGATACTCGCTTGGCGTGCGAGGCGGTTTTGTGTCTGTCGTCAGGCGACCGTCCCGAGCGAGTGTGCGCCGTCGATTAAGCGTTATTTTTCTATCCGACACAAGAAATTGGGCGATACGCTCAAGGCGCGGCGAAATTTTCTCAAAATGTGTCCGGCAAGTTCGGAAAAACGCTGAAATGGCGGGTTTGACAGACGCGATTGCGGAGGGGCGGGTCGCTGCGACGCTAAAGAGCTGAATCGCATGATGCGCTATACGAAGCTGGAAAAGGTTTGCGGACGTAAGACCAAATACAGCTTGGGACGTAAATATGTTGTCGAGGACAACTGCCAAACGGTCAAGAAAACCTACATTCGCCCGACAAGCCGGGTTGTTGCAAGGCTTATTTCGATCGCGGCTGGACGACGGCAGCCGACAAAGGTGCGCTATGTCGGCGAAGAACGAAATGGCGGACGCTGGGTTGATGTCCGCTAGATTATCTCGGTTGTTATTTCCTCCCGTGTTCCGCAAGCCCTTTCCTGATGTCCGACACGCTCTTTTCCCTGCGGGCAACTCTGTCCGCAGGGCTTTTCTGAACCAAAAGTCCGTTTTGAGAAAGCGGGTTTTGATGTGTAAAAATCAAACGGCCGCAAAACGGTATGTTTTATAACGAAACGACAATCAGGAAGGTTGGAACAAATATGCAAGAGTGAAATTTGATAGTTCAGAGTAAAGGCGGATGTGGCAAAACATTTTGCTGCGCCTCATACGCGCAATATGTGGCGGCAAGGGCTGCTAATCAGGTAGAAGTACACTGCTACGATACCGATACCAGCAACCGTACGTTGAGCTGGTACAAACCGTTGCACGTCCAAGTAATCAACATCCTGACACGGGATAACAACGTTGATATTCGTAATTTTTGACGGACTCGTTGAGCAGTTCTTGGAAAAAGACGGTATAGGCATTGTCGATACCGGTTCCAACACTTTTATTCCACTGATGTCGTATATCGCTGAAAACAACATCGCCGAACTACTGCGGGAATCAGGGTGTGCGCTGATTCTTCATGTGCCGATTGAGCGGACAGGCGCAGGTTGACTGCATCGAAAGTTTGGGACGGATTTTTGAACGACGTCGACGCTGAGTAGTAGTTTGGCTGAACGAGGTTCCACGGCGCGGTGGAGAATGCTGGCAAACCGTTCGAACAGTTCGGTGTTTACCAAAACACAAAAGACCGCATTATCGGTATTGTGCGTGTGGAAAAACGCAATCCCGACACGTACCGGCAAAGACGATTGAACAAATGACCAAACTACATCTGACTTTTGACGAAGTGGATGCTACGACGAAAATGACGTTTATGCCCAAACAGCGACTCCGGAACGTGAAGCGCGATCTTTTCTCCAAATTAGAAAGCCTGCCAGTGATGGCAAATGCTTTGAATGGTGGGGACGATGGAAAATAGGCGTCTGAAGATATTGCCGAGAGTGTTCCGACACTCCGGAACAAGGCTGACGGAAGACGATCCTATCGTAGTGATGTTGCTAATGCAGGAACAGTCTATCCGTCAAGCGCGACACCTTTGCGGAGCAGCAAGCGGAAGAGAGGCTGGCATTTTTGGAGGAGCTGGAAGTCCGTGAAGGCAACATCTCGCTGCCGCTGCCAAGCTGGAAAAGTACCGAGAGCAATTGCTGGCAGAGCTGGCGCAGTATGCCAACGGACAGATTGCCGAGGCCGAACAAAAATCTATGGTTCGGTATCCCAGCGTATCGCCCGCAATACGGAAGAAGCCAACGGACGGCTGGTCAAAAGGCTGGAACGACTGGTCGTATGTACTATGGCGACAGCTTTGGCAGTGTTGCTGATAGTGGGTGGGTTATTTGGAAAGGAGGTTGATGTGGATGAGAAAAGTTACAAGACCCCTGCTTGCAAAGCCGCCCGAAGGAATCGGCGGTTGGCCCGTTGGTTTTAATCATCGAATTTAAAGATGCGTTTACGAGGCAAACGACGCTCTGAGTCGTTCGAGGTCTGCCAAAGGCTGGCGGCAAACGTTTGCTGAAAAAGCCGAAAAAGTATGCGGTTTTTACCGACTCCAAAACGAAATAGAAAAAGGAAGCACTCAATGCTGATTGACGATCCCGTCAGTACGGTGAGATACCTTCCATTGTAATTCCGGCAGAGAAGATTATCCACATTATCGGCTGATACCGGTGCAGACGGAAGCGAGGCAACGATATGTGCCTGCTTTTATGTCAATGAAGAATACTATCTGATGCTCGAACCACGCATCAAACGCTATTTGGCACTCAGAAAACTGGAACAGTTGACCGAAACTGCGCCGTTTAAAGTATTCGAAGCTGATGCGGGAGGCAGAATGAGTGAAAACCCTACACCGTGGAAGAGGCGGCAGAATACTGCAAATGCCATGCCGAAACCATCCGACAATACATCCGTAAAGGATGCTCGAGGCCAGCCGACCTGGCCGCCGTTATTGATTGCCCAAGCCGCGCCCTGCGTTTTCCTGATGCAAAAAGAAAATGAACAGGTGCAGGCTTCGCCGAGCACAGGAGCAAAGCAAAATGCCGATCTACTTACGAAAAGGCGTTTACTACGTCGATATTAGGACGAAAGCGGCCGCAGAATTAGACAGTCTGCTGGCACTAAAAACAAACAGGAAGCGTAAAGGCTGTACAATAAATTGACATACGAGTTATGGCAGCACGAACATTTTGACGAAAAACCGAAACGGCTGGGGTAGGAGGCCGCAGTCAGGTGGATTAAAAGAAAAATCTGATAAAAAAAGCATCAAAGACGATATCTGCCGCTTGCGGATATTGCCGAAAATTGCGCGGAGTCTATCTACATCATTTGAGTCGTGATTTCATTATGGATGTGGTGGACAGACTGCCTTGCAGCAACAGTACCAAAAACCGTTATATTGCTTTGATACGGTCTATTTTGTACAAGAGCTCAAAACGAATGGGGTTGGATTGACAAAGTTCCAAAGCTGAAACTGAAAAAGAGGCAGAAAAGCGTATTCGTTGGTTGAAACCTGAAGAAAGCGGAGCAGCTGATCGACGCATTGCCGGACGATCGTTGGCGTGCATTGCCAAATTCAGTTTCTGTACAGGGCTACGGCAACGTAACGTGTTTGGTTTACGATGGGAACAAGTCGATTTAAACCGTAAGACGGCTTGGATCTGCCCCGATGAAGCCAAAGCAGGCAGACCGATTGGTATGCCGCTAAACGATGTTGCGATACGGGTCTTATCGGAACGGATGGGGATACACAAAACTATGTATTGAGCAATCGAGAAAACAAACCCATAACGGCATTGTCGAGCAGGATGTGGAAACGCACGTTGGAAAGGGCGGGCATTTCTAATTTCAGATGGACGACATCCGGCACACGTGGGCAAGCTGGCTAGTTCAGCGCGGGTACCTCTGGTTGCTCTAAAAGAAATGGGAGGGTGGGAACGGTTAGATATGGTTATGCGTTATGCACATTTAGCGACCGACCATCTGATAGCTCATGCCGAAGTTTTGGATGACCTTGAAAATTTTGGACACAAAGCAAAAAGACAGCCCGAGTATAAGCTGTCTTTTGGTAACTTAGAGTCTTACGCTATTCAATAAATTCATAAATTTATTGGTGCCCGAGACCGGAATCGAACCGGCACGGCCGGTTTAGGGCCGACGGATTTTAAGTCCGTTGTGTCTACCTATTTCACCACCCGGGCGCAGACTGTTTTATATTAAAAATTTGGAGGCGGGGGCGCGGATTTGAACCGGCCTGTATAAGGGTTGCACCCCTTATAGCATAAACACTCTGCCACGCCATGAAATGAGTGGAGGCGGGGTCAGGAATCGAGACCGGCGTGAACGGAGTTTGCAATCAATCCGCTGCATGACCACTTTGCTATCTCGCCAAACGACTGCAGGTAGTGTTTTGACTGGGCAGGAAACGAGTCTCCGAACTCGCGGTGACCTCAACGCCAGCGAGTTGCGCTCTGCGCTGAGCTGTTCCACATATCCGAAATGTGCCTGAAGGATGGAGCAGAGACGGGTCTCGAGCTCGCGACCTACCAACCTTGGCAGGTTGCGCTCTGCCAACTGAGCTATTCCCGCATTGGACACATCTGAAAATTAAAGCTGTGGAGCGAGACGAGTCTCGAACTCGCGACCTCAGCACAGCAGTTGCGCTCTACTGCAGGCTATTTCCCGCATGAGGCTTTACCAGCAACTTAAGACAGGATTCGTTTGGAGCGAAACGGGTCTCGAACTCGCGACCTGCAGCAGCGAGGTTGCGGCTCTGCCAACTGAGCATTCCCGCCGAATATCTGTTTTTCTTACTGCTGTTTCTGAAGAAGACGCAATTATTATGGATTTAAAACTTGTCGTCAAGAGGGTTTGTTTTATTTTTATTTGATTTCCTGCCACGCCATTTTCAGATAATAGAGCATTGTGGAGAGGTTAATACGGATGTCGATAAAGCATCAATATGTTACCTGTCGGGTATATTTGTCAAATCGATTTGGAGGCTAAGAGGCAGATAAAATATGGCAACCATTTGCGCGGCGGTTTTAGATTTGCCGATCGATGTAACGGCAACGCTGCTGCGCCTGCCCATCGCGCCATCCATTCCCTCAAGCGAAATAGTAGTTCCTGCCGATGATGATGATGGCGAAGGCCGCATAAGTACGGCCAAGGCTGACCAGCAGCAATAATGCGGTCGCTACGTCAATTTATCCGCAACCGGGATCGAGGAAGGCGCCGAAATCGGAGGTTTTAGCCAAAGCCTTGCCGAAATCCGTCAAACCAATCCGGTTACGGCTGCGGGTGCAATATTGAAGCGGTCCAATTGACGGTTCCGGTGCAATCCACCGCACGCAGGAAAAACAGCAAAGTAAAGACCGGAATCAGCAAAACGCGCATCAAGTCAGAAAAATCGGTATGTTCCAGGCATGTTACGCTGATGTGGTGATGATGGTTAATTTGCCACATTATAACGGACTTGTCTGTCCACGAAAGCCTTATGTTTACGCATCTTTCAGACAGCATAAACGCTAGAGTCCGTTGTATTTTCGACTAAAACACTGCATTGAGACAGCCATTCTTTTTGCTGGGTCTTCGATAAAGCAACTTTAAAATCTTTTGAAGAGGTTTTGATTTTGGGCGTCAGCATATGTTGCCTTTACAGACACACGACGCGGCGTAATAATAGCCAATAAATCCGCCTGCTGCATCCATAATCTAGCATACCAAAATGGCCAAATATCGGACAGATTGGGATAGAGATGAGGCACGGCGGCGACAGCCTCCGCTGACGATCAAAGCAATCCGCCCAACCGGGTTTTAAATCACTTGCTGGTGCTGCCAAACATGGGTCGATTCTTGAATCATCCATATTTGATGGGACTCGGAAGCGAGGCGAAGTCGTCAGGGCGGTTGTGTCGCGGAAATGGATGTTCCCGTTGGGCGAAACGGCTAGCCTGCATGGTCCGGCGGGCGAAAGAATGCCTTGATAGTGTGACGCGGGCGTAATCGATGCTGTCGGCGAAATCAAGCTTTGCCATTTGATTTCGTTGTCCGTCAGCCTGCGCCAGCGTTTGCTCGCCTGCTTGTCCTTGTTAACTCGCGACGACCGGGTCGTCTGAAAACAGTTATCCTGCCTTATCAGTCATTTCCGTAGCTATGTTCACGACCGTACTGCCCTGCCCGCTTTATAGTGGATTAAACTTTGAAATCAGGACAAGGCGACGAAGCCGCAGACGAGTACAGATAGTACCGGAACCGATTCACTGGTGCTTCAGCACCTTGAAATCGTTCTCTTTGCAGCTAAGGCGAGGCAACAGTACTGGTTTAAGTTAATCACTATATTACGCCAACATCCAGCACAAACCTTACAGCATGAAGGTCGTGTGAAATTTTCAGACGACCTTTTCGCAGCCCTCAAACTATTGTCCTGAATCTTTCGGCTTCTGATTGGTGTTCTCAAACAACTTGTTCATAGGGGTCAGATTGATTGCATTGCCTTGACTGATATCGTATCCTCCACCGCATACACCGGGGTATCTTTCACGCGCAGATACCCAGTGGTTGGTCGGCGACAGGGTTTGATCCCTTCATACTCCAGCAGACCGTTTTGGTTCCGCACTGACAGGTGCAGTTTGACAGTTTGGTCTTCCGATAGTCAGGTGCATCAAAAAGGAGATTCAAAGGCTGCTTGGGATCAATTCCCCCACTGACAAACGCTGGCGCATCATATCCGGACTGATCGGCGCACTTGCACCTGCATATGCCGCTTCACTGCCTCTTCATCGCGGTGAAGCTGGATGTCGATGTGTTTGCCGTCTTTGTAGTCGTCCGTTACCGTCGGTTGCATGTTCTTTGGCGACGAGGCTATGGCGACACTAACTCACGACGAAAAATAGGACCCGCCATCAACACCCAGGCCATGTGTTTGTACCAGGTTTGACTTGTTTTTGCTCGGACACGTTTTATTCTCCGATAAAGGTTGCTTCTTCTTCAAGATATGTGGGTTTGCCATCTGCTTTGCCGGTTTTCGCGATAAGTGAAGGATTAAGCTCAATCGGATGGCTGCCCTTGTCGGCGTATTCGGGAATGGTGGAAACTTGGACGGGATGGTCAACGTTTGGCGCGGTGCGATTTTCACGCCGCCTTCCGGCATAGTCCGGTCAGGGCGATTTCTTCAAAAGCCTTTGCTACCGCAGTCATCACTTGTTCGTTTTCACTATTGTTGATAATGCGCAGGTTGTATGCGTTTTCCAGCCAGCCTTTGCTGTTTTCGCGGCACCATCACGCCGCGGTCTTTCAAAATATCGACTTCGACCATTTTGCGGGTGGAAAGTCCGACCAAAAGCAATAATAACCACCAGCAAAACAGCGCCGTATCCGCCACGCGGACGTTTCAAACGTCTTTTGATGTCGCTTTGTCAGGATGATTCGTGTTCAGCGCCTTCGGTCGTATAGCGTATCACAGGCCGCGCGGATAACCCATTTTATCCATGATTTCGTCGCAGGCATCGATACACGCCGCGCAGCCGACATTGATACGCAGACCGTCGCGGATATCGATACCGACGGGACAGACCTGTACGCACATGGTGCGGTTGATGCAGTCGCCCAGTCCGCTGTCTTCCTTTGTTGGCGGTTTTTCTTGCGCGCGCCGCGCGTTCGCCGCGTTCGGTATCGTAAGAAATAATCAGCGTGTCTTTGTCGAACATCGCGCTGGAGGCGTGCATACGGACACATATGCAGAGCACACTTTCTGCATAACGTGGGCGAAAAGAAGAAGGTCATGAAGCCGTAAAAACGCTGCGGCAGCATCGCACCGCCGCCCGCCCTCCGGCAAACAAGTCGGGAACGAACTGGCGGATCGGGACAAACCAGCCCGCAAAGGTAATGCCTGTCCACGCGCAGACAAGGAAAATCAGCAGGGCTTTGGTTGCTTTAATGCGGATTTTAGTGAGGAAATTCGCGAAGATTTTTCCAGCTTCAGAGCGTTTTGTTGCGAGTCGCCTTCGACGAAGTTGTCGATGCACAACGCCGTTCGGTGTAAACCGTCTGCGGGCGAATAGCCGCACCACAAGCGTCCGGCAATCGTCGTCCACCAAAAACAGCCCGGAGCGCAAATCATCAACAGCAGGGCAAAGGTAAAATCAAGTCGCCCTACCCAGTGACAGCCGAAAATGAAAAAATGCCGGTCCGGAATATTGAAGAGTACCGCCTGACGGCCCGCTCCAGTTGAACCACGGAATCGCATAAAACACAAACTGCGTCGCCAATACGGCGGCTATACTGAATTTGGCGAACCGCCCTTCCGCTTTTTCGGATGGATGCGTTCGCCTTCCGGATAGTTGGATGACGCTGGATTTGGGTTTTTGAGGTTTGGAGCGGGCGGTTTTTGCCAGTTTCTCGGACTGCTCTTTCGAGGCAGCGTTTTTCTTCTGACACAGCGTTTTCGGCAGTTTTCTGTTGACATTTTCAGTGTTCCTTCGTGTGTTTGCCGCAGGTCTTTTATTCTGATTACTGGTTTGGTTTGTTTTCAGACGACCTTTTGTAGCGTCGAGAATCATATCATTTGAGCTTTGAGCAAAGCAAAAAGCCCTGCTGGCTTTTATATGCCACCCGTTTTGATTTTTCCGTTGCCCAAGTCTGAAATCGGCGATATTCGAGCAGTTGCATATAACCGATGACGCTATGCTTATGGCGAATCGCTATATCCGATAAAATTTATAAACTACTGTTTCAAACGGAATAACGATTAATCTCCTCTGCTTTGCCCGTTTTCAGACGACGCCCTTATGCGGACAATTTTTAAAACAGGACAACGCGAAACCGATGCCGTACCGGTTTGAAGTTGTCCTCCCGATAGACGGAAGGTCGTCTGAAAAGACGCCCGCATCATGAAAAGCCTGACCGAATCAGGCGATAATCAGCAGGATTTTCTTTACGTTACCGTTTCAAACCAATACAGCAAGGAAGGTGCAAAATGTCTCAACTGGCAAACGCAATCCGTTTCCTCTCAGCCGATGCCGTTCAAAAAGCAAATTCCGGCCATCCCGGCACGCCTATGGGTATGGCGGAAATGGCCGGAAATATTTATGGACGAAATTCCTGCACCACAACCCGCCAACCCCAAATTCTACAACGCGACCGCTTCGTCCTCTCCAACGGCCACGCGTCCATGCTGTTGCTACGGCCTGCTGCACCTGACCGGCTACAACCTGGGCATTGAAGACTTGAAAAACTTCCGCCAACTGCTAGCAAAACGGTCACCGAGTACGGCTACGCCGACGGCGTGAAAACCACGACCGGCCCGTTGGGACAAGGCATTGCCAACGCGGTGGGCATAGCGTTGGCGGATCCTTGCCGCCGAATTTAATAAAAGACGGTTTAAACGTCATCGTCGATCGCTACACCTACGTCTTCATGACGGCTGCATGATGGAAGGCGTATCACTGAAAGACCTGTTCGCTCGCCGGCACTTTAGGCTTGGGCAAACTGATTGTTTTGTATGATGACAGCAATATTTCCATCGACGGCAAAGTGGACGGCTGGTTTACCGAGAACATCCGCAACGCTGAAAGCTACGGCTGGCGTCGTTCCCAACGTAAACGGCCGACACGCCGCCATTCAAGCCGCTATCGAAGCCGCACACGCCGAAACCGGCAAACCGTCCCTCATCTGCTGCAAAAGCTAGTAATCGGCAAGGCGGTGCCAACAAGAAGGCGCCACAAAACCCGCGGCGCGCCTTTGGGGTGCGGACGAAAAATCAAACCACTCCCGCAAACACTTTGGGCTGGACTTACCCGCATTTGAAATCCGCAGAAATCTACGACGCATGGGCGCGAAGAACAGAGCGCGAAGTGGAAGCGGAGATGGAACGAGCTGTTGCGCAGCCAAGCAAAATATCCTGCCGAAGCCGCAGAATTCGTGCGCCGCATGGATACTGCCGGACAATTTCGATGCATACGTTCAAAGCCGCATTGAAAGAGTGTGCGCCAAAGCCGGCCATCGCCACCCGCAAGCCAGCCAAAACAGCGTGAAATTTTAGCTAAAGGGTTGCCCGAGTTGGTGGGCGGTTCTGCCGACCTGACCCCGTCCAACCTGACCGACTGGTCGGGCAGTGTCTCCGTTACCCGCGACAAAGGCGGCAACTACATCCACTACGGCGTGCGCGAGTTCGGCATGGGTGCCATCATGAACGGCCTTGCCCTGCATGGCGGCGTAAAAACCCTTCGGCGCGACTTTCCTGATGTTCAGCGAATACGAACGCAACGCCCTGCGCATAGCGGCGCGTGATGAAAATCGCCCCGTCTTCGTCTTCGCCCCACGATTCCATCGGCCTCGGCGAAGACGGCCCGACCACCAACCTGTCGAGCAAACCGCCACCCTGCGCCTGATTCGAACTGGACGTATGGCGTCCATGCAGAGCACCACCGAATCGCTGGTGGCATGGGCGGAAGCGGTAAGCCGAACCATCCGTCCTGCCTGATTTTCAGCCGTCAAAAGCCTGAAATTCCAAGCGCGCAGCGAACAACAACTGAACGACATCAAACGCGGCGGCTGCGTCATCAGCGAAGCCAAAAGGCAACGCGAAGCCGTCATCATTGCCACCGGTTCGAAGTCGAGCTGGCTCTGGAAGCGCAAAAAGCCCTCGCTGCGCAAAAACATCGCCGTGCGCGTCGTTTCATGCCGTCCCGCAACGTATTCGACCGCCAAGACGCCGCCTATCAAGCCGCCGTCGCGAAGGCCTACCGCGCATCGCCATAGAAGCGGACACGCCGACGGCTGAGTACCGAAATATGTCCGGACTGAACGGCGCAGTCGTCGGCATCAACCGCTTCGGCGAATCCGCCCCTGCCGAACTGCTGTTCAAAATTCGGCTTTTCACCGTGGAAAAATGTGGTGGATACTGTGAAATCGGTGCTGTGGCGGCAGCTATCGCATCAAGGTCGTCTGAAAACGGAAGATGAAGGTTTTCAGACGACCTTTTCACTTTATGGTGGTTAACTTTTAAACAGGACGGCGTTACCTCGCCTTGCCGTACTATCCGTACTGTCTGCGGCTTCGTCGCCTTGTCCTGATTTAAATTTAATCACTATAAAACTGCTAAACCGGTTTAACCAAAAATCCAAATACCCATACAGCGGCGCAACGCTTCCCTACGCCAACGAGTTACCATAGAAACGCGCCGAATAAAGCAGCATCTGAAGCCCCTCCTATTCCCCGATAATCTTTTGCCATATCTTGAAAACCACACCGCTAAACCGTGAAAATTACACTTACTAAATTTGATATAAATTTACGTCAACCTATCTTTCCCGCCAATTATGATGACCCGCTTGCCGCCTACCAGAAAACCCTCCTCGCCTGCCTGATTTTATGGGCATCCATCGTCGCCGTTTCCTCCGCCGAACGTTTTCTTCATGCTGCACCATTTTTGTTTCAGACGACATCCGCAGCGTTATGCGGGCGATTTGGCGGCTTTTGTTTATCAAGGGCTGCTGTTCGACATCAAAATCGCTTCCGTTGCCGCGCCTTTCGCTTTCCTGGTCGGGCTGTTCGGACTGGCTAGCATAAAAACCGCCACGCTTACCGTCCGCCTCCTGCCTACCGTCGAACCGTCGCTTTTCCTGACCGCCTTCGCCGCCGCGCTGAGCAACTGGTTCTATTACAGCGTTTACGACCGTCAATTTGACGTCTTTGTCTTCGGACTGGCTGACGAAGACACCCGCGCTGTCCTGAAAACTCATCTGGTCGGACTATCGTCATCCCTGTCTTGCCGCCTGATTGCCGCAGCTTTCGTTTTCGGCAAAATCTTCAGCCTCATCCGCCGCCACCCGCCGCAACGACCTCGTGGGGAAAACCGCTTGGATTGCCGCCGTCCTCTTACCCGTTCTCGCGCTTGCCGCGAACGCACTGCGCAGCTCGTTCGGCGCAAATTCCCCCGTGCGTCAACCGCCATGCAGATTTCCACCTCGCGCACAAATCAACAAACTCGTTCCCAATGCCTGACCTCCTAAGCTGGGCAGTCGGCGAATACTGCAACAGCAACGACTTTCCCATCCGTCTCCGATGAAGACGGCAGCCGGCTCATCAGCACCCTGCTCGATAAAACGACGCCGACTTGACGCAGCTCTTTTGCCCAAACTGCTGCAAACGCCGCCGTCGAAAAACACCGTCAACGTCGTTCTGCGCCGTCATGGAAAGCATGAGCGCGCATCTTTTGAACATGGACAATCCCGAGACAGGACACTCTTGGGCGAACTGGGCAAACACTGGCAGCAAGACTGGGTATACCGCAAATTCGTTTCCGAAGGAGACGGCACCAACGACACCCTGCACCCTTCTTCGTCCGCAGCCGCCTCAACCTCAGCCAATCCCTCGCCAAAAACAAAACCTTCCCCGGCAGCATGTTCAAACCCTATCTCGATGCCGGCTACCGCGTCGTCTATATTACTGCGGGCAACGGCGGCTGGCGCGATTTCGACACCTTCCTGCGGCGCGGGCATCAGCAAATCATCGATGAAAACACCCTCAAAACCCACTATCGAAGCAAAATCCGGCACATGGGGCGTCCCCGACGAATTCGTGTTCCGTTATGCCGAAGAGCTCGCGCGCGCGCCGAGCAGCACGCCCGTACTTCATCGAGATGATGTCCGTGAACCAACCATCCGCCCACCTGCCTGCCCGCACCGCATCAGGTCAAAAACTTCGTTTGGAAGAACAAAAACACGTGCCAGCCTTGCATCAGGCAAAGAGGTTGAATAATTTTCAACACCTTCCGTGCAGCAACGACCAACTCAGCCGCTTTATCGGCAACGTGAAAACCATCGCGCCCGACACCATTCTTGCCGCCACCGGCAACACAACATGCGCGCCATCAGCTATCCGAATCCGCCGATGCCGCACTCGGCCACAACGTCCCCTTCTACCTTTACGTTCCGCAAGCCTACCGCGGCAGCGCCGAATACCATCCCGAACGCGCAGGTTCGCACAAAGACATCCTGCCGACCCTCTACAACTTAAGCCTGTCCAAATCGCGCTACTACCAAACCGGCTGCAACCTCACCGCCCCGCAACCCGATTCCGCATGGTGCGGCTATGGCTACAACCCCGAAGTCATCATTACCGAACACGGTTTCTATCATCAACACAGCAAAGCATTCCACAAATGGGACAACAAAAACATCAAACCGCCGAAAAGCCGCCCAAAGCACACCGGATAACGAAGACCAAGCCATCATCCGCCGCGCCTCGGCATATACGCCGTTTCTTGAATGGCAGATCAACCGGATTATCAGCACCCAATAAATCCGTTTTGATCGCCAAGGTCGTCTGAAAGTTTCAGACGACCTTTTATCATCATATAAAACCGCCTTTGCTATAACGGCGTTTACTTCACTTATCAAACTTGCCCACAAAACATTTTTAAACCTACAATGCCGCTGTTTATCACATCTCCGAGTCCATCATGTTCTTCGTCCCTTTCCCCGCCAAAAACCTCAATGAAAAAGACCCTGTGCCCGTCAAAATTCGCTTTAGCCGACCTCTTGGCTAGAGCCAAAATCCTGATGCGCCAACTGCGTGAACTTGCCCACAGCAAAATCGCCGAGCTGATGCATGTTTCCGACAAAATCGCCCTCTTAAACGCTGGCTGCTAGCGCCGATGGCACACGCCATTTACTCCCGACAACGCCAAACAGGCGGTCTTTATGTTCAACGGCGACGTTTACGAAGGTATCTCCGCAGACACCCTCAAGCGAACAAATCCAATATCTGCAACAACATGTCCGCCTGCTTTCCGGTCTCTACGGCGTTCTGCGCCCGCTGGTTGATGCAGCCCTACCGCTTCAAATGAGAACGGCGTTGCCAACACGCGGTAAGAACCTGTATGAATTTTGGGGCGACATCATCGCGACCTGCTGAACGACACTCTTGCCCAAGCGAGCAGCGACATATGGGTTAACCTCGCTTCGCAAGAATATTTCAAATCCGTCAACACCCAAAAAGCTTAAAGCCGCCTGATTACTCCCGTTTTCAAAGATGACGGCCAAATACAAAATCATCAGCTTCACGCCAAACGCGCGCGCGACCTGATGGTACGCTACGCGGCGAACACAATAATACCGACCGGAAATGCTGAAAAATTTCGATTACGAAGGCTACTCATACGCAGCGGCGTCCAGTAGTCTGAATGGGTGTTCATGCGCAAAAGACCAAACCAAGTAAAACACGAAAACTAAATACTCACTCCGATTTTGCTTGGCAAACCCGACAAATTTTATTATTGTTCCGCTTCCAGAGAGACGGAAGCGTGGCCAGAGCAGTTTAATGCAACGGTCGCGAAAACCGTCGAGGGTTGATAGCACTCAGTGAGTTCAGATCTACGCCCGCTTCCGCCATTTCTTCGAAACAGCAAAACCAAATAGCTGAAGTGAAAGCACAGCTAACAGCATTTTTATTTGGTTTACTATTCTGGGGAAATGCGGCTTGAAGGCGTGGATGCCCAGGCGGACTCGGCGGTCCGCTGAGGGGTTCAAATCTGCTGACGGCTTCCCTAATCACCACCATTGCCAAATTTACAATAACAAAGCGCAAAGCAAATGCCGTGGCACGATTATCCGACGTGATGGTTTTTATCGTATATTCACATAGAAAATATTCAGCTGCCGTCATTTTGAGTAAAAACAACACACTATATAGGTCAATTAAAACAAAATAATTACAATACTCAACTTTAAAGGTCTAACCATGACATACTCTGCGGACTTAAGAAACAAAGCTTTAAACTGTGCGAACAATGCAAAAATATCAGCCAAACCGCAGCAACGTTTAACTTGTTAAAAACACGCTTTACCTGTGGATTCGCCTATGCAAAAACAAACAGGCGGCCTAGAAACATCAAGTTACCGGTCTAAATGCCGTCAAATTGGATGAGGCAAAAACCGGCTCAATATGTTGGGCAACACCGGATGCCTATCTGCATGAAATCGCCAAAACATTTTTGATTGTACGGCAGCCGCCGTTTTGGCTATGCACTCAAACAGATGGGGATAACGCGCAAAAAGACCACCACTTACAAAGAACAAGACCCGGCCAAAGTAACGCATTGTTGGACACAGCCGGCCGGATTTTCGACTGCCAACGTGTTTATTTTGGATGAAACAAGGATTTGAACGCTACCTGTTCCGTCCTATGCCCGCAGCCTGAAAGGGCAAATAGTGAAAAGCGCAGATAAGTGGAAAAGATACCAACGCTTATCTCCGGTGTCCGCACAAGTCGGCAACCGGCTGATTGCTCCGATGGTTTATCAAAATACGATGACCGGGTCTTTTTGAGCGTGGTTTCAGCAATGCCTAGCCCGCATTGACTCAAAAATCGGTGATTATTTTAGATAATGCACGATTTTCAGCGTATGGGTGTCTTACGGGAAATGGCGGGAAAAGTGGGACATAAGGTATTGCCTCTTGCACCTTATTCAGCCCGAGCTCAACCCGATTGAGAAGGTGTGGGCGAATATAAGCGGTATCTGCGAACCGATTGTCTGATTACGTTCGATTTGACGATGCACTACTGTCCTATTTTGATTTTAATTGAATATAACATAGAGGGCGGATAGGCAAGGCTGGCGGGGGCGGCAGGAGCTTTCCCAGTGTTTTCATCAATGGTGTCGGTTTTCAGACGACTTTTGGGTTTTAGGGAGGAAGGTCGTCTGAAAGTTTTTGGAAAATAGTAGGGTCAGTTCAGCATGGCAATGGCGGCGGACAGAGCGGTGCGACAAGGGTCGAGGATAAAGCCGCTGACGACGGCGTATTTGATGTATTCGGCGCGGCAGTTTTCTTTGACAAAGGGCAAGGCGGAGTCCATTGCCGCTGCGCCGGAAATGCCGATTGCCGCCATAGGCTGCTTTCGTCCGTAGAAAATACAGGAAGACGATGCCGATCGTTTCGCGGAAAAATCGGTCATAAACGCTGCCGCACCCTTTCGGGCGATACCGATTTTCCAATCATAGGACCCGAAGGAGGACCAGCCGAAACCGCCCGACAATAGCGGGCTTTGGGCAAACGAATAGGGCGAACACAGCGAAAACGAAACATGCGGCGGCGGTTGCAGCAACGGTCAGAAGCGGCAGCAGGAAAATCCTACGTCCGAATCGCCAGCTGGAAATGAACCAAGTCCATGCCAACCATGAAAAATCAGCAGATAGAGGATATGGGTGCTGTCGATGGGCAGATTGCCGACCTGTCGCCCGGAAAAGGTAAATGTCGCGACACCCAAACCGAGCAAAGGCTTTGAAACAGCCGTAAAAGGGTTTGATAAAGCTGTCCGATGGTGGGGAGCAGTCGAGGCTTCGGGTTTGCGATAAGCGCAATCAAGGTAAACGCGCTGATAATCGGTGCGAGCAGCGAGGGTATGTTGACGATGTCCGCGCCCGATTCGGGTCGGTAAAGACGCCGCCGAACTCATAGCCCATGAGCAGCAGCAGGACAATAAAGGACAAGGGTTTGAGCAGGACTTGTCGAAGGGTGGTGCAAGAAATTTACCAGATAGGAAACCGGTAGATAACAATGCAAGAACAATAAAGATCGATGATAAAGATGATTCCATATTTATAACTCTCAGTTGAAAATTATTGATTTGATATTAAATATTTTTGTTTCGTAGAGAGAAGTCAATTAATATCATTGTTCTGAGCGGGTTCTCCTGTGGGGTCAATTTTCGATCGATCGATCAAACATAATGACTTACTGCGTTATCGTAAACAGCAAAAAGCTTTCTAAAAATAAAACAAACGAATCTATAATATCTTCTTTTGATATTTCTGTTAGCTTTTTATTCCTACATTTTATTTTACCAATGTAGTTGTTTCCTCCGCCTGCATTACTGTTACGTTGAACTAAATGTCAAAAGTAAAGGTTCTCCATCCTGATGGAAACAATCAGGAAAGCTGAATCAGGTAAGTCATTATTAGTCAGGATACGGTAAACCAAACGTGCTCCACATAGATTGGCAAATAATGTCCACTCAATCCAAATGTTAGACAAAAGTCTTCTAATATTAATGATTTAAAGCAATTCGGTTTTCTTTTAACTTTTGGCTAATTGAATTAGTAACGTATATTCTGATGTTCAGGGTTATACGTATCGTATCCTGATAATTCTCGATTATTCTGTTTACAGTCGGTAGCCAAAATAACTGATTACCTTCCCACGGAAGAATGATTGCATTAGCATACTTCGATTTCTGATTACATAGAAGGCATAGGGTCTTTTCACGAAAACTAATCTCGTTAATTAATGTTTGATAATCTTCATTAGAGTATTCAATATCAGATTGATAATGAATGATACCGTTTTTGACAATGCTTTCATATTTTTCCTCTTTGATGTTGTTGGAAATTAATTGTAAAATATAATGTTGTACAATTTGATGGATAAGAGTATTGCAGACGACCTTCCTACACTATATTTGACACAAAGGCCGTCTGAAAATATGCCGGTTTGAATCAGAATCAGGAATCTTGCGCCTGTGCTTTCAAAACCGCTTGAACCACGTCTTCTACGGTGCACGTTGCGGAAGTCTTCGGCTTGCAGTTTTGCGGCGGTTTCGTGTTTGATGTGGTCGATAAGGTCGATGGCGTCGATGCTGTCGATTTCAAATTTTCGTAAAGGTTGGTCTCGGGTTTGATGTGATCGGGTTCGATTTAAAACAGGTTGACCAGTGCATCGGTCAGAAGGGTGCGTACTTCTTGTTATGCAAGCCTGCCTGCGGACGGACTGGTGGCAAAAGCCTCTTTGAATGTCTACAGTCCGAAAAGACGGCAAAGTCGTCTGAAAAATCCCCGTCTTACCCATCAAGCAGTCAAACAGGCGGATAAAACCCGTTTATCACAGTAAAATCAAAAGGTCGTCTGAAACCGTTTGCTCAACGACGACCTTTTCAAAATGTGTTCAGCTATATCACGAAAGTCCAGCAGATAAAAGTCTTCTTTACCCACGCCGCATTCGGGGCATTTCCAATCGTCGGGGATGTCTTCAAATTTGCGCCGGGGCGATGCCGTGTTCGGGATCGCCGAGGTCTTCGTCGTAAATCCAGCCGCAGGGGCCGCGCATGTGCATTGTGCCATGGTTTGTTCCTTTCTGATGATTTGAGGTCGTCTGAAAAACGGTCGGCAAAATGTTTTCAGACGACCTCGTTTGTCTGTTTCAAAACCTTATGCCGCTTCCAATGCCGCGATTTCTTTGCGCCGTGTTTCAACGCGGGGGTAACGATGGCGACGAACATGGCTTCGCGGACGCGCGTTGGGCGAGCTGCGCATGAGGTAGCCTGGCGCCGGCGCGTGTAAGGCAGCGGACTGGGCGGCGGCAAGCGTCAACTCGGAGAGCAGCGGCGCGCGCGTTTCAGCGTGGCGAGGTTGTCGGGCGTGTTGTTCAGCCAAGTCTGCCAGTTGTTCGGTGGTTTGCCGTGCGCTTCGTCCAAGGCGGCTTTTGAGGCTGTCGTAGCTGTCGTCGAGTAGCTGTTGACATCGGCGTTGACGACGTTGGCGATGCGGATGATGCCGAGGCTGCCGTCGATTACGCCCGCGCCGATACCGATTTGCAGCAGAATGAAGCCGGACTTGATGGTGGCGATGTGGTCGGAGAACTGTTCGGGCGCGGCGATTACGTCTTCGTCAGAATGAAACACGTCTTTGAAGTTCAAGCTGAACGTGCGCGTGCCTTCGAGGGCGCAGAATTCGGGGCAGGCTTGCAGGGTTACGCCTTCCCATTGTCCGTCGGTGATGAACATGACGTAGCTGTCGCCGATTTGGGCGGTATTCGCCCAGATGTGGTCTTCACCGATGTTGGAGACCCACGGCAGCGCGCGCGTTGACTGTGTAGCCGCCGTCCACGCGCTCGGCTTGAAGGTTGTGTTTTTCAATGCCGGCGAGGTGTTTGACGGTATTGGACATGCCCGTACCCGCCGACTTTGCCTTGCAAGATGTCGGCGAGGTATTTGTCTTTGACGGCTTGGTTGGGTGTCTGGTGCAGATACCAAGCGCAAGCCGCCTGACACCATGCGCTGAACGAGGTCGCGCCGCATTCTTTGCCGACTTCGCGCAAGACGGCGGTTTGCGTCGCCAAACCCAAGCCGTTGCCGCCTTCCGCTCCGTACCGACCGCGCCGAATCCGCCGATGGCGCCGAGTTCGCGCATAAAATCTTCGGGATACAAACCGATTGCGGTCGATTTCGTCCACTAAGGGTTTGAGTTTGGTTTTGACGAGTTCGGCAACTTGAGACAATAAGGTTTCACGGTTCATGGTCTTATCCTTGAAAATGTATGCGGATGGCGAGGGGGCGTTCCGTTGAAAAGGGGAAGCGGTCCGTTACAGGGACGGCATTTTTGAAAAAGGTCGTCTGAAAACGGGCAAATGGTTTTGCCGCCGCTTTTCAGACGACCTGGTCGGAATCAGGCGAACGCCTGCAATTCAGGGTTGATTTCTGTTTGCGCGACGTTGTTGACGTAGTTGCATCAAAGTCGCCAGGGCAACGCCGCATTACGACTTCGACAGCCTGCTGCTGCGGTTGCAGCCTGCGTCGAAGAAGGCTTTGAGTTCGGCATCGGATACCGCGCCTTTTTCGCCATCACGGCTTGGGTAAACGCGGCGAGCGCGCCCAGTTTGGCATCGTCAAACCTCGCCTGCCGCCAACGACGCGCGCGGCTTTGATGGATTGCTCGGACAGGAGCTTTTTCAGGGTTGCCAGCTTGCGTGTGGCCTGCCACGCAGAAACCGCATTCGTTGGTGCGGGCGGCGATGATTTGGATGACTTCGACTCGCGCGAGTCAGGCTGTTGGCGGCGTTCAGTTGCCGACTTTGATAGCGCCAACGCTTCGGGCGCGTTTGCCAGTCACGCCGATGAGGTTGGGGATGAAGCCGTTGTTTTCAGCGCGGCTTCGACGCGAGTCTGCTGCTTCGGGAGCGGTTTCGACGGTGTGTACAGTTAAGCGTGCCATATTATACCTTTGTTTTCAGTGTATTGAACGGAATGTGGCATACTACTCCGAGTTGGCGTTTTTCGGGAAAGACTGATTAGTGTACTAGCAAACCAAAAGTTATAAGCAAGGTCGTCTGAAAACCAAATACGTTTTCAGACGACCTTTCATTCACTATACCCTATCCCACCTTATCATTCAGCCAGCTTTTTCTTCTTACTGGTTTGCCTCATGCGGATTGAAGCTGTTGGTCGGGTCAGGTTTGCGGTAGAACTGTTTTGAGCGCGGGTTTGGCCTCGTATAAATAGCGCCGACGTTGTGTTCGGCGGGATACCTGCGCGCCGCGTTGGTCTAAGAGATGAAGCATCGTGTTCAATGCCATGCAGTCGTTGCCTTTTTGATGATGTAATCCTGATGGAAAACGTGGCACATGAAATGTCCGTAGTAGAGTTTAGTGGATGATTTTATTGTCGATTTCCGACGGCAGTTTTCAAACCAGTCGCGGTCGTCTCGCGGCGCAGGGCGATATCCAGCGCGACCAAGTCTTCCACTTCGTCGTCATGCACAGCGCGGTGGCGGATGGCAGCGGAAGCGACGGCAAAAGCGGTGCAGCATGGCGGCTTAGGTTTCTTCGGCGTTGCGATTCGAAAAACGCACCGCCGTGGTGCAAAATACTCTTTCAAAAACGCGCGCGCTTCATCTACGCCTTTTCCGCCGCCCAGAATCAGATGGTGTTCGATTTGTTGTCGCGGTAATCGCGCATGGATTTGGGCAGGTGGCGGTCAGGCGGGTGTTGCTGACGAACTCGCATGACCTTATCGGAAAAATGTTTGGGCAGGAAGCTGCTTTTTGCCGAATCGGTCAACGGCTTTGAAATCAAATAATTTCGGCAGTTGGTGCGGTACGCGAATTTTTGATGACGTAGAACGTGTCTTTGCCGTACACGTCGGCAATATCGAAAACGTCGCGATGGATATACTCGAAACCGGGCGGCAGGCTTTCAAATTCGCCCAAGGCGGCGCGGCGGATGTCGGTCAGTTCGTTGATGTCGTTGGTGCCGATGTAAAACACGGCAGTTGCTGCTCTTGCGGAAGGTATCAAGCGGACGGCGAAATACCATCAGTTTGCCCACAGCCGGACGCTTCGTAATGACGCGCCGGGTCGGCATTGAAACGCTGCGGCGGTCGGCTCGTCCACTTAGCGAACATGCTACGCAACAGGCGTGGTCGTGTCCTTTGCCCGCGTCTTGCGTGATGTCTTTTCTTTGATATGATGATGACCTTGAAGGTTGGTCAGGATTTCTTCGGGCGTGTTGCCCAAATCTATGCCCAAATGGTTGACCAGCTCAGCTTGCCATCTTCGTTGATTTGGGCGAACAGCGCCATTTCCGTGTAGGCCGGACCGCGCTGCGCAATGCGCCGCCGGAGTTGTTGCACACGCCGCCCTAAAACGGACGCGCGATACATGAAGAGCGATAACCGAATGCGGTTCGCGCCCCCAAAGGTTTCAGCAGCAATTCGAGCTGGTTCAGGTAGAACCGGGCGAGGCAGGCGACTTGTTCGTTGTTGTTGATGGTTTGGATGATGTTCATCCGCATGGTGTTCACGATCACAATATCGCGGTCGTAATCATTGCCGTCGGTCGAGGCCGCCTGTCAAGCCGGTATTCGCCGCCTGCGTAATCACAATCACGTCCGCTTCGACGCATGCCTGCAAAAGTCCCACATTTCCAGAATGGTTCCGGGGCGCACCACTGCCAACGCCCTACCTCGCCGAAACGGTAGCCTTGGCGGTATTGTTCGGTTTTCGCGGGGTCGGCGATGATGTATTTTTCGCCGACGGTTTGAGTCAGGCTGCTGATTAACTGCGAGGCGTTCATGGCACTCTCCTAAATAGTCTGTTTATATTACTTCGGACATCGAAATCGAAACATTGTAGTAATGCCCCAAAGGTAAAGTAAAGGTCGTCTGAAAAGCGAAATCCGGCTGGAAAGCAGGCATCGTAAGCCTATTGAAGCCAAGTTCCGCGTTTTCAGACGACCTTTTCTCCCATCCCGGTATCATAAGCAAAAACACCGAAGACCAATCCATCTTCGGTGTTTTTAATAGAGTGGCGAGCCAGACCCCCGGCACTGGCGCATCGGATGGGCTGCTGGCTTCCGCCCCTGACCCGTTGTTCCGAATTACCATGCGGGGAGACCCGCCGCAAGAGAGTGGCATTATAACTGTTTTACGGAAAACTCAAGCGCGCCGGCGTCAAGGTCGTCTGAAAAGTCTGTTTGCGGTAAAATTGTCAACAATATCCGCCTTTTTAAAAATCATTCCTATTGAAACATTTTTCGCCTTTTGACGTTGAAAAACATCGGAAATTTAAACTACGTTATCTAACACTTTGTCTGAGTTGCCTCGAAAATCGTTTTAACTTCGTTGAAACTGCGCTTTCAGACGACCTTTTCCTAAAAACACAGCGGAAATCATGCCGCAGCTTTCCGCAGTTTCGCCGTACCAATAATCATACGGACACATCGCCCCATGACCACGACTACCGCCCCGCAGCGTATTCGGGAAATTCCCTACTAACCATACTTCCACACTGACCATGAAATCGTCATCCGCCTGTTGGGCGATGAGGCGTAGCAGATTCTGCAAGACTTGCGCGGACAGCGCAGGACAGGGGCGTTCGGCGCGGATGTTGTTTGAAGTATTGGGCGATATTTGGGTGGTCGTGCGCAATCCGTATCTGGTCGACGATTTTGCTGGAGCATCCGAAACGCCGCGCCGCGCTGGTGCGGGAAATGCGCCACCGTTTGAACGAATCCGCAAACGCCGCGACGACAATCCGCAAGTCGATGTGTTGGTGGCGGCGGCGGAAAAAGGCGGTCGAGCGTTTTGACGGCAGTTTTCGACGAAACGCGCCAAAAAGCGGCGGCAGATTTTTGAGCGTTTGAGCAAAATCGCCAAGCCGCACAATATTATGTTTGACGGCTGGCGCGGGTAACGCACGTTACCGATGCGACCGACTGGCGCGTCGAATATCCGTTTGTCGTCGTCAACCCCGACACGGAAGCGGAAATCGCGCCCTTGGTGCGCGCGCTGATCGAGCTGGATTTGACGATTATCGCGCGGCGGCGGCACGGGTTATACCGGCGGCGCCGTGCCTTTGATGCGATGAGCGCGGTCATCAATACGGAAAAGCTGGACAAGCATCGCGGCGTCGAGTTTGTCGAACTGGCGGGCTTGGACGGCAAACATCCGATTATCCATTGCGGCGCGGGCGTGGTAACGCGGCGGGTGGAAAGAAAACCGCGCATCAGGCGGGTTTGGTGTTTCGCCGTCGATCCGACTTCCGCCGATGCGTCCTGCGTGGGCGGCAATGTGGCGATGAACGCGGGCGGCAAAAAGCCGTGCTGTGGGGGACGGCGTTGGACAACCTCGCCTACTGGCAGATGGTCAATCCCGCAGGGCGAATGGCTGCGCATCGAGCGCGTGCGCCACAATTTCGGCAAAAATCCACGACGAAGAAACCGCCGTGTTCGACGTTCACACGCTGGATTCAGACGGCCTCAATATCGTTAAAACCGAACGCTGGAAATCCCCGACACAAATTCCGCAAAAGTCGGTTTGGGCAAAAGACGTTACCGACAAATTCTTGAGTAGCCTGCCCGGCGTGCAGAAAGAAGGCACGGACGGCATCATCACCAGCGTCGCCTTCGTGTTGCACAAATGCCGAAATATACGCGCACCGGTGTATGGAGTTTTTTCGGCACAGTCGCCACCGCCACGCCTTTCCATCGTCGAAATCCGCGATTTCCTGCTCGCCCACGACAGCGTGACGGCTGGCGGGTTTGGAACATTTGGACTGGCGTTATGTCCGCGCCGTCGGCTACGCCACCAAAGCGGCGGGTAAAGGACGACCGAAAATGGTCTTGCTGGCGGACGTGGTTTCAGACGACGAAGCTGCCGTGCAGGCAGCCGCCGAACACATCTGCGAACTCGCCCGCGCCCGCGACGGCGAAGGCTTTATCGCCGTGTCGCCCGAAGCGCGCAAAACCTTCTGGCTCGACCGCAGCCGCACCGCCGCCATCGCCAAACACACCAACGCCTTTAAAATCAACGAAGACGTGGTGATTCCGCTGGAGCGGCTGGGCGAGTATTCGGACGGTATCGAACGCATCAACATCGAGCTTTCCATCCAAAAACAAACTCACCCCTGTGCGCCGCATTGGAGCAATATCTTTCGGGCAAACTCCCATCGACAAAATGGGCACGGACCTGCCGACCGCCGAACTTTTGGGCGAACGCGGCAAACACGCCCTTGCCTCACGTTTCCGCCGTCAAAGAACGTTGGGACTGGTTGCTCGCCAATCTCGATACGCCGCTTGCCGACTACAAAGCCCGCTACGGCGCAGCCGTCCATGCCGCGCCCGAAGCCAAAGACGACGAGAGCTGTTTCACCGCATTCCGCGATTTCCGCCTGCGCGTGTCCGTCAAAGACGACGTAATGAAACCGCTCGCCGAAAATCTTCAGCGGCAAAAACCGACACCAAAAATCATCGAAGGCTTTGGGCAAAATCACGCCAAAACCGTGCGCGGCAGAGTCTTCGTCGCCCTGCACATGCACGCCGGCGACGGCAACGTCCACACCAACATCCCCGTCAATTCAGACGACGCCCAAATGCTTCAGACCGCCTACCGTTCGGTCGAACGCATCATGAAACTCGCCCGCTCGCTCGGCGGCGTGATTTCGGCGAACACGGCATCGGCATCACCAAGCTCGAATTTCTGACCGATGAAGACTTGCAGCCGTTTTGGGACTACAAAAACCAAGTCGATCCCAAACACACCTTCAACCGTCTGCAAAAACTGATGAAAGGCTCGGACTTACGCAACGCCTACACGCCGTCGTTCGAGCTGTTGGGCGCGGAATCGCTGATTATGGAAAGTCAGACCTCGGCACCATCGCCGATTCCGTCAAAGACCGCCTGCGCTGCGGCAAATGCAAACCCGTCTGCTCCACCCACGTCCCGCGTGCCAACCTGCCGTGTACAGCCCGCGCAACAAAAATCCTCGGCGTGGGGCTTTTGACCAGCCTTCTTATACGAAGAACAAACCCGCCGCGGCGTTTCCATCAAACACTTCGAAGAACTCATGCGACATCGGCGACCACTGCACCGTGTGCCACCGCTGCGTCAAACCCTGCCCCGTCAACATCGACTTCGGCGACGTAACCGTAGCCATCCGCAACTACCTTGCCGATTCCGCCACAAACGCTTCGCGCCCGCCGCATCGATGGGCATGGCATTTTGAACGCCACCGGCCCGAAAAACCATCAAAGCCCCTGCGCGCCGCCATGATACAGACCGAGCTTCCCGCGCAGAACTTCGCCTACAAAATCGGCAAACCCTGCCCGTCGGCACCAAAAACAAAAAGCCGAACCCAAAGCCACCGTCGGCACCGCTCCGGTCAAAGAACAAATCATCCACTTCATCAACCGTCCTTTGCCCAAAAGCGTGCCCGCCAAAACACCGCGTTCCATGCTCGGCATCGAAGACGACAAAAGCATCCCCATCATCCGCAACCCCTGACCGCGCCTGAAGATGCCGAAGCCGTGTTCTACTTCCCCGGCTGCGGTTCCGAACGCCTGTTCAGCCCAAATCGGACTCGCCGTCACGCCATGCTCTGGCACGTCGGCGTACAAACCGTCCTGCCGCCCGGCTATATGTGTTGCGGCTATCCGCAGGACGCGGGCGGCAACAAGGCAAAAAGCCGAACAAATGAGCACCAACAACCGCGTCGCCTTCCACCGCATGGCGAACACCCTCAACTACCTCGACATCAAAACCGTCGTCGTCAGTTGCGGAACCTGCTACGACCAGCTCGAAAAATACCGCTCGAAGAAATCTTCCCGGCTGCCGCATCATCGACATCCACGAATACCTGCTCGAAAAAGGCGTGAAACTGAACGGCGTGAAAGGTCAGCAATACCTCTACCACGACCCCCTGCCACACGCCCATCAAAACCATGAACGCCACCCAAATGGCAAGCAGCCTCATGGGGCAGAAAGTCGTCCCTAGCGACTGCTGCTGCGGCGAATCCGGCATGTTCGCCGTCAAACGCCCCGACATCGCCACCCAAGTCAAATTCCGCAAACAGGAAGAAATCGAGAAAAACCTCAAAGAGCTGCCGCAGGGCCAACCCTGTCAAAAATGCTCACCACCCTGCCCCGGCCTGCCTGCAAGGCTGGAGCTCGCTACGCCGACGATAACGACATGCCCTGCCGACTATATCGTCATCGAAATGGCGAAACACATCCTCGGCGAAAACTGGCTGGACGAGTTTGCAAAAAAGCCAACAACGGCGGCGTGGAGAAAGTGCTGTACAGGCGATGAGTTTTTCAGACGACCTCAAAGGTCGTCTGAAAACCGTCATTCATTAAATCGGCGGAGGGACTTTTGGAAGGTTGGAGTAAAGACTGTTTTGATGAACCAAGTCGCCGAAAGCAGTTTGACAAATTTCCTTTATCTTCCAAAGTTGAAAAGGGACGGTTCAGGATTTGGGTTTTTGCCTGTGAACTCTGTATTCCCATCTCCTTTCTTTCAGACGACCTTTACGTTTTAAGCAGATAAAATCCTATCCCTTCTTCAACACTTTCCGACTATGAAAAGGTCGTCTGAAAACCTTAAACCAAGATTGTCAGACGACCTTTTTTATCCGGCGCGGCAAATGTTTGCAACTTAGCCCAAGCTACCGCCGAACCTACATCCCGCCGTAATTCGGTCCACTTGCACCTTCGGGGCAAATCCGTAATGTTTTGCGTCGGGTCTTAATGTCGCACGTTTTGCAGTGCACGCAGTTGGCGGCGTTGATTTGCAGGCGCGGGCTGCCGTTTTCTTCAACAATTTCTGACACCGGCCCGGACAATAGCGCGTTTCGGGCGAGGCGTATTCTTTGTAGTTCACGTCTATCATCGTTTGCGGATTTTTCAGCACCAGATGGTCGGGCTGGTTTTCTTCGTGCGCGAGATTGGCGAGGAAGACGCTGCTTAAGCGGTCGAAGGTCAACACGCCGTCGAGGTCTTTTCGGATAATCAATCGGCTTGCACGCGGCGGCTTTTTGAGCTGCTCGTTGTCTTTTGCCGTGATGTTTCAAGGTCCACGGGGCCTCGCCTCGAAAATCATCTGGTCGATGCCGGTATAAAGCGAGCCGAGGTAAACGCCCCATTTGAATGACGGACGGACATTGCGCGCGGCGTAAAGCTCTTGATACAGCCAGCTTTGTTCGAAACGTTGCTGATAATCCGCCGCCTCTTTGCCGCTGTCGAAACCCTCCGCTTCTTCAAGGTTTTTCCAACAAGGAACACAGCTTCTGCGGCAAGCATGGCGGATTTCATCGCGGTATGAATGCCTTTAATGCGCGGCATATTGAGGAAACCCGCCGCATCGCCGATTAAAACGCCGCCTTTTGAACGAGAGCTTCGGCAGGCTTTGCAGACCGCCTTCAATCAGCGAACGCGCGCGTAAGCGATGCGGCGACCGCCTTCGAAGGTTTTACGGATTTTCGGGATGGGTTTGAAACGTTGGAACTCTTCAAACGGCGACAGATAAGGATTTTGATAAGTCCAAAACCGACTACAAAACCGACGGCGACCTTATTGTCGTCAAATGGTAAACAAACGCGCCGCCGTAGGTTTTGCTGTCCAGCGGCCAGCCCGCGCTGTGGATAACCAGACCTGGCTGATGTTTTCAGACGACACTTCCCAAATTTCTTTTGATGCCCAAGCCGTGAGTTTGCGGCTGGCTGTTTTAGTCGAGTTTGAAGCGTTCGATAACTTTGTTTGGAAAGCGAACCGCGGCAACCTTCGGCAAAACAAAGTTTGCTGCGCCCAAAGCTCCATGCCTGGCTGGAAAACTGTCGGTCGGCTCGCCGTCTTTGCCTACGCCCATATTACCGGTCAATGCGCTTTGACCGAACCGTCTTCGTGATACAGCACTTCGGCAGCGGCAAAGCCCCGGATAGATTTCACGCCCATATTTTTCCGCCTGCTCCGCCAGCCAGCGCACGACTTCGCCCAAGCTGACGATGATGAAGTTGCCGTGATTGTCAAAATTGGGAGTAACGGGCAGATTGAACGCCTTTTTCTCCGTCAGGAACAACACTTTGTCCTGCGTTACCGCACGCGTCAGCGGCGCGCCTTTTTCTTTCCAGTCGGGAATCAGCTCATTCAGCGCAATCGGATCAATGACCGCACCCGCCAGCGAATGCGCACCCGCCTCAGACCCCTTCTCCACCACGCAAACGCTGATTTCGCGCCCGTTTTGTTCGGCAAGCTGCTTGAGTTTGATGGCGGCAGACAAACCCGACGGGCCTGCGCCGACAATCACGACATCGTACCGCATACTGTCGCGGGTGATGGATTCTGTCATGGCGGTTCCTGTATATTTATAGTGGATTAAATTTAAATCAGGACAAGGCGACGAAGCCGCAGACAGTACAGATAGTACGGCAGGCGAGGCAACGCCGTACTGGTTTAAGTTAATCCACTATATTATTGAATTGCAAACCCGTGATTATACAACGGGAACATATAGTTACCAAATACAACAAAGGTCGTCTGAAAACCATATTTTTCGGTTTCAGACGACCTTTGCAGAATTTCAATCAGCACGCCGCCATTTTACCTGCCCGACCGCAAATTCCGTCCTGACGTTTCGGACTGCGTGTGAAAACGCCTTATCCCCTGCCGGTATCCGCCCTTTCGGCACAACCGCCAAAAATCTTACCTGCCAAATTTCCCCCGCGGTTTTCCAAGCATCCAAAAACTGCGCCCCTGCTCATGGAAACATGACCCAGCGAAGGGTCGGCAGCAAAAACCGTATTGCCGTCTATCCCGCGCAATACCAGAAATGATCGTCCTTACGGTATTTCAGATACACGATGACGGAATTTTCAACTGCGCAAGCTGCTCGAAAGACAAGGCATAGCCTTTTCGCCTCAAAACCCAGTCAGGCGCGATGCGCTGCGTATCCTCAAACGACGCGCGCATCTGCTCCTTATCCAACTTTTTCAACACTTCTTCCTCCGTCGCTTTTTGCCCGTAAAATTGTTCAAAAGCGTCGCCACCGAAGCCGCACCGCAGGAAAAATCCAAATCCTGCTTCACAATATTGAAATCAGCCTCTCTTTCCAACTTTGCACTTTGATTTTTCCGTAAACAACAGGATTATCGTTAAACATCGGTGCAGCATTCAGAGGACCGGATAAAGAAACGGCAATAGGCACTGACAGACAAATACGTTTAAACATCATCATACCTTCTAAAGATATATGTAAGAGGTCGTCTGAAAAGGCTTTCAGGCGACCTCTTGCAAAATTATTCTTACATGCCGGCTTTCTTAGCAAACCAGACAATCCTATTTCCGGCATGATATTTTTCCTGTTTATCGAAATACGGCAAGCCATACCGCAAAATGCCACGCGCTGCCGATTTCAACGGTAATTTTTCATACCGCTTTCTTCAAATTCCAGGTATTCCCCATCAGCGAATGCAAAGGAGCATACGCCATCTCGGCTTCGTTATGATAAACCCGCCTTCCGTTGATATAGACTTCCGCCCTGTCGCTCCAAATTCCAAAAATTGTGTACCACAATCTCTATATCCCGATATTGGGCAGACTCATGTTTTTCAGAGTTTTCATAAAATTTCCTATACCTGTCCAATCGGCACATATCAATTGCCTTATTACATCTCAATACGATAAATATTTCTTAAGTCAAAATGCAAGTCTGACCGTACCTTAACTGTCAAAATTTTATTATTTTTATTGATTTTTAAAACAATTTCTGCAAAATTCTCTTGCTTTCTCTCTTTTTAGAAGCACATCAGAAAAATAAAAACTTCCCTGATTAAATTCATAAATATGTTTCAAACATTCGCACTCCTCTTTCTGTAAGACAAGATTCAGTTTCATTCTTCCTTATTGTATAAATATTTCCCTCACAAAATCTGAAATAAATCCATAAATCCATCTTCTTCATAATTAAAGAAAAAGTTTACTTCCTAAGATTTTTGTCAGCAATTCGCAGGGGTTGCGATGTGGCAATCAAACAGCCGAAAGAAATTTTTTTATCTCATACATGGTCGAAACCAGATTCTGTTATTTCAAAATCCATTTTTCGTCAACAACTGAATCCGCATTTTTGAATTAACGTTTTCCATAAGCTGCCGTTTATCTAAACCGGCAGGTTCAGTTTCAAAAATAAGCCTGATATGAAGACTGTAAGCATTTCAGAAAAAGATCATCGGAAGACATATCCGCCGAATCAAATACAACTGTTTTGATTTTGGTACTTACCCAAAACCCTTTTTGCTCTTTTTCTACTATAGCGGAAATTCAGAATATTTCCAACCGAATCAAAAGCACAGTAAACATCATCCATCCAATCCTGCGGCTCTATTTTCTTTTCCAATTCCGACAATCCTTGAAATATATCCAAAGACACATCTTCAAATAGAAAAAGGAGGGGTTAGAAGCGGTCCATGATCTGTCCGTATATTTTGATTCCCAAGGGCGAAGAAATTCCCCTGTTATTTAAAAGGTTAGAAAATCAAGCCTGTTTAAAAACGTATAACTCTACACCCAATTTCAGCAAGCGCAGGTCCAAGTTGCAAGCCCAACAAAACCGTTGAACCACCTGAATGTTTGGCTATAACTCAATCTATATCTACACTCACTGAAAAACCTCCAAATAACCCTAATAAAAATCAAAACCTCACACTTACTGATACGATAAACCACATTTTCTTTCAACAAGGTTTTATCTGTTATCTCATTTAAAGACAATAAACTTTTGGAAGCATCTCTAATTTATTAATATCGCTCATATCTCCTACATACAGAAAAATTCTTGAGAATCTCCTTAACTTTTCAATAATTCTTCACAAAGTCTAAAAATGAGTTTAAATTTAGGTTCTGATAAATTCTAGAATAACCACGCTTATTAGGGAAAAATTTCAGGATATATTCCTTCTCCTCTAAAGTATATATCCATTCATATAGAGAAAAATTTTTATACCCAATATGAAACAAAGTGTGTTCATTATATTTGGGAAAAACCTAGAAGCTCTGTATCTATTGGTTTATCGAACTTAACAGTGTGCAGAAGACATAACAACTATTCCAAATCTGGCTTAATAAAATTAAGCCAGACTATTTAACTATTTACGATAAAAGTATGGCCTGTACTTTTCGAACTTTTTATGCTGATAATGCGGCATATAGCTTTTATGAGTACCATGAGCATCATGACGGATCACATTATTTTACTCCCATGCATTTTTAGCCAATTGTGCTGAATATCTCTGATTATTAGTAATTACATTACCACCATTACGCAACACATTAACTGCTTCGTCCCTGAGATAATTTGCTTCCTTTAATGATGTGGGTAAAACCACAGTGCATTACAGTAACTCCCGCCATGCAAGAGCGACCCAAGCCCCTCAGTCTCCTTCATCTCCTTCTGAGAAAGCTCCGCCAACTGCATAGGTGCATCTGGCTGCGTGTGGAACACTTGGTTTTCAAATGCCTGATTCTCCATGCTGTTTGCCAGTGCGGGAGCGGCAATCATCGTCAGAATCATCATCGCTGCGGTAATTTGTTTTTCATAATAAGTCCCTTTGTTTAAGGGTTGGAAAATCAAAGCCCTGCTTAAAAGCGTATGCTGTACGCCCAATTTCAGTTCGGAGCTGCTCTGCCCTGAAATATTGAAGCGTGCGGATGCGTTTAAAGACGTGGCTTTGGAGAAGCCGAAGCCTGCGCCGAGATGGGCGTAGGTAGATGTATTCCTTGCGGATTCTTTTGCCGTCCAGACGGTCAGCTTGCCCAGCCATTGGATGCCGCCGTGAGGCTAATCCTGTCGTTGGCGGCGAAGGAGATATTGGGGTTCAGCATCCAGTAGTTGCCTGCTTTGTATTTGACGTCGTCTGAAAGGGTTTTGCTGCCGTTGATGCGGTAGGCGGCAGTCAGGGCGAGGACGACGGGGTCTATGGCTTTGTAAGTCGTCGCGCCAATCAGCCATGATTTGCCCGACGAGGCTTTTGCTGCGTGATTTTTTTCATAAACCGTACCTTCGAGAAAACCTGATCAAGGCAGGGTTTTTGTCGTCTTTGAGGAAAGTGTGGCTGATGCCGAGGGATACGTCGGAGAGATGCTTGTCGCGGGTTTTGTTGCTTTCGCCGTCGAATTGTCGGTCTTCGCGCCACAAGTAGCTGCCGCTGCCGTAGATTTCGGTGTTTCCAGTCAAACCGTAGCGCAGGCCGAGCGTACCGACGAGCATATCGCTGTTGCTGCCGTTTTCCTGAATTTCGGTCGGGACGGGGATAAAGGAAGCGGAGCCTGTTTGAATGTAAATTGGTGCAGCAAGTTCGGAAACGGCTGCTTTCGCTGTTGATATAGGTAACGGAAGCGTCGAGTTTCAATTTTGCCCTTGTCCGTCATGATGTCTTCGATATTCAAAGGCAGATCGGCGCGGACAACCAACGGAGACAAAAGATAACGGATGCAAAGTACGATATTCTTCATATGTTGTTTTATTGGTTTAAATTAAATTTTACGGATATTAATGAAATTTAGTGTAGTTCGTCTAAATAATATTTTTTGATGATGCCTTTAAAAATCTGATTGTCTATAAAAGTTTTTATTTTTGCGTAAAATGCCGTTTTGAGGCGGCTTATAAAGCAGTCGTCTGAAAAACCATATTTTCGGTTTCAGACGACCTTTTGACTTTCTATTCAAACTAATCAAGCGGTTTTATTTCTTCATCGCATCAGTGAAAGGCTTTGACGTTGTAGCGGTACATGCCGATGAAAGTGATTGGCAGGTGCGCCGCCGAGTGCGTCGGAGTAGAGTTTGCCGCTGACGTTGACGCCGGTTTCTGGCGATGCAGTCAACCATGCGCGTGTCTTTGATGTTTTCGTGAATACGGCTTTTCGATGCCTTCGCGTTTGATTTGGCGGATGATAGAAGCGACCTGTTTGGCGGACGGTTCGGCTTCGCTGCTCACGCCTTGCGGGCGATGAACTCGATATTGTAGCGTTTGCCCATGTAGGGAAACGCGTCGTGTCCGGTCAGACTTTGCGCTTGGCGGCGGGAACGGCGTTAAACGCAGCTTGAGCGTCGCTGTGCAGTTTTTCAGCTGCACTGGTAGTTCGCAAGCGTTGTTGGTAGTAGGTTTTGCCTTCGGGGTCTGCCTGAATCAGGGCGTTGGCGACGTTTTGGGCGTAGGTCGTCATCAGACGGGGTCGTTCCAGACGTGCGGTCAAATTCGCCGTGGTCGTGGTGGTGGCCTTCGTGAGTCGTGATGATGTTCGCCTTCTTCGGCTTTAAGCGCCTGTATGCCTTTGGCTGCTTCGGCGAAGGGACTTTGCTTTGTTTGACGGCGCGCTGAGCATCAGCCGCTTCCAAGCCCAAGCCGTTGAGCAGGACTAATTTGCACCGCGGATTTTTGATGTCGCCGCTGGTCATGTGGTAGGCGTGGGTGTCTTGGTTTGGCACCGACCAAATTTTGTACGGCAACACGGTCGCCGCCGATTTGTTTGGTAACGTCGCTCAAAATGCTGAAGCTGGTAACTGACGTTCATCGGGGCTGCGCAAACTGCGCCGGACATTAATGCAGCGATGACGCCGAGTTTCCAATGTTTCATGTTTTCTCTCTCAATTGATATAACGTAACATTTTTATTTTAAAACAGCAGGACGGAATCTTCAAAGCCGCCTCCCACTTATAGATGGTTCCCCAGCCTAAAAGTTTTTAGATACTTCAATTTTAAGTTTTCAGACGACCTTCGTGACCCTATCGTTTTCGTGGAAAAAGTCCACGCTACGGCACTCGTGTTGCCAACAAACGTTGTAGCGTGGGCTTTACCCCGACCACTCAAAGATTTCAGACGACCTGTCCGACAATTATCTTCGTGGGTAGAACCCACGTTACAAACTCAGCGCACACCAAAACCGATAAGCGGTTCAAAGCATAAAGTCGTCTGAAAACCTGCATCTACATCGGGTTTTCAGACGACCTTGCGTATCTCATCATTTTTCGTGGACAGAGTCCACGCTACGGCACTAGTGTCGCCGACAGACTGCGTAGCGCATGGGCTTTGCCACGAACCATTGAAGATTCCAACAAACAACCGCCAAAGAAATCCCAGACGCAGCAGACCCAACAGGTCTGCTTTTCGATCTTCCTATTAATCCAGATTCAAGACGGCGGAGGTGTAAACGTCCTGCACGTCGTCCAAATCTTCCAGCGCGTCAATCAGTTTCTGCATTTTGACGGCATCTTCGCCGGAGAGTTCGGTTTCGTTTTGGGCGCGCATGGTGACGTCGCCGTCAACGGATTTGTAGCCTGCGGTTTCCAATGCCGCTTTCACGCCCGCCCAATCGTTGGGGGCGGTGATGACTTCGATGGAGCCGTCGTCGTTGGCAATCACGTCTTCCGCACCGGCTTCCAGAGCAGCTTCCATCAGCGCGTCTTCGTCAACGCCGGGTCGAACACCAAATAACCTGATGCACGGTTGAACGCCACGCAGCCGTCGGTGCCCAAATTGCCGCCGTTTTTGGTGAACGCATGGCGCACGTCGGCGACGGTGCGGGTTTTGTTGTCGGTCAGGCAGTCCACCATCAGCGCCGCGCCGCCGATGCCGTAGCCTTCGTAGCGCAATTCGATGTATTCCACGCCTTCCAAATTGCCCGTACCTTTGTCGATGGCGCGTTGCACGTTGTCTTTGGGCATATTGTTTTCGGCGGCTTTTTCCAAAGCCAGGCGCAGGCGCGGGTTGGCGCCGGGATCGCCGCCGCCCATGCGGGCTGCGACGGTGATTTCTTTAATCAGACGGGTGAAGATTTTTGCCGCGTTGGCATCTTGACGGGCTTTTTATGCTGGATATTCGCCCACTTGCTATGACCTGCCATATATGGATTCCTTTCGATTTTCCGCCTTATCCGGCGGGCTCTTTCTCATTTTCAAAGGGCGCATTTTAACATAGGTTGAATATACCTAAAATATTCAGACGACCCTGCATTCTGCCCTAAAAGGTCGTCTGAAAACGCCGATAGCGCCCGACAAACGCAAAAATCTTGTCTTTGCCCAAACCTGACCCTTTTTTTCGTTTGCCTCACAAAAGGTTTACGGTATCATGCAGGCCTGCTTCAGGATTGTTGACAACTTGGGGCGAAACGGACGAAAGCCGGCCTGCTCGCCGCGCCGTCCGACACAACGGCATTCAACGGAGTAACCGCCGCCGGATGCCGTCATCTGTTCATTTTTCAATATAAGGTTTGTAATTATGGAAAAAACATTGTCTGCACTGGTGGGCGCAGTCAATCTGATTCTGTGGGACTACCTGCTGATTTACGCCCTTTTGGGCATCGGCCTGTTTTTCACACTCTATCTGGGTGCGCCGCAGATTACCAAATTTGGCGAAGGCCTCAAATCCGTCTTTGGCGGTTTGTTTTTCCAAAAAGACAAAGACGATAAATCTTTGTCGCAATTCCAAGCACTCGCCGTCGCCGTCTCCGCCCAAATCGGCACGGGCAACGTCGCCGGCGTGGCAACCGCCATTACCGCAGGCGGGCCGGGCGCGATTTTTGGATGTAGCTTTCCGCCGTTTTGGGGATGTCCACGATTTTTGCCGAAGCCCTGCTCGCGCAAAAATACCGCGTCGTCAGCCACGGCTAAATACATCGGCGGCCCCGCGTTCTACATCACGCACGGGTCTGACCCGAAAAATCGGGCGCGGCGCGGCGCGTTTCTTATCGGGCTTCTTCTCCATCGCCCTGATTATCGCGCTGGAGCTTCATCGGTAACGCCACGCAGGCAAACTCCATCGCCTCCTCCGTTACCATCGCCTTTAACGTACCGGCATTGGCAGTGGGCATCGCCTCGCCGTCCTCGCGGGCATGATTATCGTCGGCGGCGTCAACCGCATCGCCAACATCGCCCAATCTCGTCGTACCGTTTATGGCGATTATCTATATTTTGTGTGCGGTCGTTATCCTGTTCGAAATTCTCCGACCACATCGATACCGATGTTCAACCACATCTTTACCGCCGCCTTCAATCCCCGAAGCTGTGTTAGGCGGCGCGGCGGGTATCGGTATGCGCGAAGCCGTCCGTTACGGCGTGGCACGCGGACTGTTTTCCAACGAAGCGGGTATGGGTTCGACGCCGCACGCGCACGCACCGCCGACGTTAACCACCCGTTCAACAAGGCTTGGCGGCATTTATCGGCGTCTTCATCGACACCATCTTGGTCTGCACCGCCACCGCGCTGATTATCCTCCTGACCGATGCCAACCTTTCCGGCGAACAAGGCGCGGCGGTGACCACTCGCCTTCAGCAAAGCCTTTCCCCGGCTTCGGTTCGCAACTGCTCGCCGTCTGCCTGACCTTCTTCGCCTTCACTACCATCATCGGCTGGTACTACTTCGGCGAGTCCAACATCCGTTTCCTCTTCAGGGGAAAGACGCGGGCATCTACCGCGCGCTCGTGCTGCTGGCTATCGTGTTGGGCACGCTGGGCAAAGTCGATTTGGTTTGGAGCCCTGTCCGATATGTTCAACGGCTTCATGGTCATCCCCAACTCAATCGCCCTATTCCTCCTGCGCAAAGAAATCCGCGCCGTTTACGACGATTATCTGGCGCAGAAAGCAGCAAAAACTTGTCCTACCAATATGAATTCCACGAATTCCACGACAAGGCTTAATCACATCGAAAAGGTCGTCTGAGAATTTACGGACGACCTATTCGGACTATTTGTCTCGCATTTCTGCCCGCAAACGCAGACCAACACGAGAACGAAACAAAAATAAGCGATACTCCAAACCGGCAGCGCGATGCCAAAACATCATCGGGTACGGCGCACTACCCGAAAGCGCGCACGATGGGTCTCGAACGGTCAAACAACGGCGGTCAACCTGCGGGCGAACGTCCACGGAGCGCCACAGGAAGGTGCTGTGCCCGGCGGCAGGCTTTGCAACCACAACTGATAAGCCGCGTCCTATCCCGTACACCGCAGGCGCGCTGATAAGCAAAGCGGAAAATGTCCGCCCCACTTTTAGAAGACTGACGGAAAAATACCGCCAACAAAGCCGCCACGCCCACCGCCAATACGCACAAACGCTGCACGATGCTAACATGCGGGGATTCATCCTAAAACATATTGCGAAACAAACGAACCGCAGGCAGCCAATACGGACAAAACGAGCAAAAACAAGGCTGTTTTTCTAAAAATTCATAATATCAAAGCTCTTTTGCAATTTCAGACGACCTCTTCATGCCGTCGATCAGCGTCTATTTTACTACAGACCCACGCCCTTCCGAACAGCCCTGCCCATTCACCGAAATTCTAAAAAGTACACCCACGCCGCTATTTCTGTTCAGGCGGCAATCCGCAATATAGTTAAATTTAAACCAGCACGATGTTGCCTCGCCTGTACTATTTGTACCGTCTGCGGCTTCGTCGCCTTGTCCTGATGAAACTTTAATCCACTATAATCGCGGAATCTTGCCGAAATCAGAAGCGGATTCACGCCTATACAGGAATGATGAAAATATTTTCATTTAAACCTGCTATAAAATGAACCGAATCAAAACTGCGCATACTTTACGCCCACGCGATACTTTTTCAGACGACGATTTCCACAATCGTATAAAAAACAGGAGTTCAGCCGTGCAAAAACAGATGAAACCGCGCAATCTCCAGTCTTCACAAAAAGACTTCAGGAGTTTGAACGGGTTCGTGCTCGTCAAACTTGTCCGAACCGAATAACGGTTCTTTTATTTTCGGAGTTATCCATCATGGCATTGACCGTAGAACAAAAAGCACAAATTGTTAAAGATTTCCAACGCAAAAGAAGGCGATACCGGCTCTTCTGAAGTGCAAGTCGCTCTGTTGACTTTCTCCGCATCAACGACCTGACTCACTTTAAAGCCAACCCTAAAGACCACCACAGCCGTCGCGGCCTGTTGAAATGGTCAGCCAACGTCGCCGTCTGTTGTCTTGCTTGCGCCGTACCCAACCTGACACATACCGCAACCTGATCACCCGCTTTGGGTCTGCGCAAATAATTATGCTTTACCGGACACCGCTTGCAAAAGCGGTGTTTTTATAGAGAAAAGGTCGTCTGAAAACGTATTGGTAAAGTTTTCAGACGACCCTATCTCTGTAGCACGAAGTTAATCTATCGTATATATTCCACCGACAAAATCTCAATCCTCGCGCCCTTCGGGTGTATTCAAGATGACTTGTCCCTTCCCTCGCTTTAATCAGACAACGCGCCAACGGAGAAAATCAGAAATTTTGTTTTGCGGTATCGATTTCATCGACGCCGACGATTTTGACGGTTTGCTCGCGCCCGTCGCCGCGTAACAGTCCGACGGTTGCACCGAAAACACTTTGGTCGGTCGCTTCGCGCAATTTCGGGATCGACGACGACGGCGGCTTCCAAACGCTTGGTCAGGAAAACGGATGCGGCGGTCGATTTCGCGCATACGGCGTTTGCCGTAAAGATAGTCGCCGTTTTCGCTGCGGTCGCCGTTGCTTGCCGCCCAGTTGACGATTTGGACGATTTCAGGACGTCTTTCACCGACCAGTTGATACAGCCGTCTTTCAACGCCTGCCAGCCAACGGGCGTGATGTAGTTTTTGGTTCGGTACTCATGATATATATCTGATTATTTAGGATATATGGCAGTTTCAACAAAACTTCGAACTGCTGCATTGAAATGACTGATTCTACCGTCCTTAAGACGGAAGGTTCAAGCTGTCCCATATTGATTGCAAAACCATCCATTGGTTTGAAAATGCCAGCAAAGGTCGTCTGGAAACCCTACGATGCCCGTTTTCAGATCGACCTTTATTGGTTAAGTATTCGAATTTTGCCGTTTTTAAAAATTCCATTCAGCTCCCAACGACCATTGACGGCTGTTGCGTCGTGCATAAGGGCGTATTGCTTCGGATACGGCTGTATCCGTAATTCAAAGTCGGCGTGATGCCTTTGTAGGACAATTTGTCATGGCTGGGGCTGACGGAGAGAGCGCTCGCGGTTGCGTTGCGAGCTCCGTGCCGAGTACCAGTAATGCCTTTATAGCGGCGGTTGGCAAACTGAAGCGGTCAGGCGAGCTGTTCAGCCCGCCAAAACGGCATGCTGTATCCAGCCTATATTGAACCCGTTGCGGCGGTAGGCGGCATTGTTGACGGCATTGCGTATGTTTTGTTTTTCAGGAACAAAGCGGTTGTATTGCCAACCGCCGAACAGGGTCGTACTGCCGAAACGGCGCCAGGAGAGATAGGTACCGTCGTGCCAACCGTCGTTGCGCAGCGCACGATCGGTTTCCCGATAGTTTTGGCGGTAGCGTTCCAGCGAGTAATAAAGTTGTGTCGCGTTGCCAGATTGACCATATGCGAAAGCTGTACGCCGACCCCGTGTGCCAGCATATAAGGCGCGGCGCGGCGGTTGTTTTCTTTTTTACTGTCAAATTCGCTGCTGCCCGCCAACTGTGCCTGATAAAACGGTAAAACGCTGACGGTTTGTTTGCCGTCCTGCGCTGCCAGCCGAAATAAGCCCTGCCGAACGCATCGTCGTAAGCCGATTGGCGGTCGAAAAATAGCTCGTTCCGCTGAGGTTGGCGCGGAATTTGACGGCGTGATGCCCGTACAGCGGGGTGAGTTTTTCGGTGTTCAATTCGTAATTCAAGCCGTTGGCACTGACGGGCAAAGTAACGCTGCATGCGGTTTGCCCCCTTGTTTCGATGCAATAACGCGGAGCAGCGTTGTTGGCGTTATCGCTATGCACGGGACTGATTCCCCGGACCATTTTCCATCCTGTCTGCCGCTTGACGGCTTCTTGAAAAAGCGTTTGACGTTTTCCGAGAAACGGGGGCAGGTATATCGCGTTGCGCGGCATGGCGGAAATGCCGCCGCCTCGCCCAAACGATATCCTGAGAACTCTGCCGCCGCCAAAATCCAATATGCGGTCGTCTGAAACGTCGGATTCATAAAGGGTACGATAACGTCGACCGCTTCGGAAGTCCGCCCTTTCAACTTTGCCAGTAAAGCATCGGCACGTGCAATCAGCTTGGGATTGTGGTTGGGCTGTTGCGGTAAAGGGCGGCAAGCGAAGAAACCAAATCTGCGCTATTGCCGTTAAGTGCTTTGAATCAGCGCATCCTCAAGAATACGCGCGGTTTGCCGCTCAAAAATCATCGCCGACCACAGTCGGTTCGCTGACATTCTCATTCTTTTCAGACAACCTTTCTTCTTCGGACAAAATATCCAGCCATTGTTTTTGCTGCGCTTGTACGGCAGCATCTGAGAAGAGCGCATCCTGCCGGACACCACCTTCGGGCAATTGAGCCAAGACTGCGGAAGGCAACAGGCAACATAAAGATGCCGAAACCATTTTTGTTTTATTCTTAACATTCAAAATCATCCGAAATATATGTGTGTAGTATCACGGGGTAGCTAAATGCAAACCGTCATGCCCTACTGGTAATCTCAGTCATGGATTTACAGCTGCCAAAGGTCGTCTGAAACTTTTCAGATGACCTTATTTTTGTGTCAAAAGCAACAGATTCGCATTAAGATGCAGCATTATAGAGGTAAATTTCGAAACAAACATAACTGATTTATTTTTATGGCCTTATAAATTATTCAAAATATTATTAATCAATAGATTCATAAACTTAATCAAACCAACTCAATTGAATATACCTGAAATATACCTTGCAAACTTAAAACAATATCTTTATCCGTATAACCACGCAATGTTCTTCGTCGGCAACAGATAGCGACATAAATTCAATCATTTGGACTAAAGTTTCAACTCCTATGTTCAATTAATTCACTTCTTAATATTCACCTCAACAATCCATTGAAACCCACTAGGATATTGCAAAAACGGCATAATTATTACAAAATATTACAACAAAGAGATTGGTAATCCTTATCATTAATTTATAAAACATCAATATTAAGAGAGATTCATCATGAAAATCAAAGTACCCACCAATTTCTGCGGCAGCGACCCTTATTCTGACTGCCTGCGCCGGAGGAGGCGCATCCGAACCCAAAGTCCCTGTTGCCATACTCTGCAGCTCAGCCTATCGCCAATGTCAAGCTGACCGATGAAAGCAGCTCGTACAGACCATCAACACCCTTTCCGGTAAAGGTGGCAGTCTGCATGAAGCGGAACTCAAAGTAAAAGATCTATGGGGCGACTATACCCCAGTAAACAATATGTCTATCAAACCCCTTCCGGCAACTATTACAACATCGAGCTCATATTCCGACCCGATTGTCCCCTCTTACTCCAGCCCGTCTTATGCCCTGCGTACCCGCCATGAAGGACAACCTTTATCTGAAGGTGGCAAACTGTTTGTCTGTTGCAGTAGTTCGGGACAATTTACCTATGCACCGGCAACCAAACATGACCACCTCAAATTCGGCGCATGGATAAATGCAGACGGCACGGCAGACCTGTTTGTCGGCGGCAAACCCGTCGGAACGGCGAAACCGTCTTATTACACTCCGTCAGACAGTACAGTGGCAAAAGGCAAGACTACATACGAAGTTTGGGCTGTCCGCGTCCGCAACGGCAATATCGTTACCTCAACCTACGATCGGGCAAATCCTCCGGGTCGTCTGAAAAACACGCCCAAACTTTCCTGCTGACAGCCAATTTCAACACCAACAAACTCGGCGGCACGATTTTTAGGCAATGCGGATTACGGTCCGGACGTTGTGATGAAAGATGCGAGGCATCAACGGCGTTGATTTCTCAGGCACCGCCGAATCCGACGGCAAAAACGGCAAAGTCGAAGGGAAATTCTTCGGTCAGTTCAACAGCGGTTATGAAACAGAAGTCAGCATAGGCGGCAAAGTTACCTTTGATACCGATAAACTCGTTAGATACCGTATTTCGGCGGCGTAGAAAATTCATCAGACCGCAACACGACAGATACAAGCTTGACACCCTGTCAGCCAGTAACCGCACATCAAGCATTCCAATAATAGATAAATCAGTATATGCTTTAAGAGGCAAAAATGTCCTTCCCTTTAAACCCGTATTGCTGGCAGCGGCATTGTCAGCCAAACTTTTCCTGCCTTCGCTGCCGACTCCGTACCACAAGTCCATCAGGACTTGAATGAAGTCAAAGTCATCGGCGGCCGCAAAAGTCCAAAAACTCGCGAAGAGAAAGTCCGCCGTCAGGCTTTGATAAACAAATGGTCTCCGATGAAAGCGACTTGGTGCGCTACGATCCGGCATCAGCGTCGTTGAAGGCGGGCGATCCGGTTCCAACGGTTTTACCATACGCGGTGTCGATAAAGACCGCGTCGCCATCAATGCGGACGGACTGGCACAAGAAAGCAGGTCGTCTCAGAGCATTCCAAGAGTTGTTCGCGCATACGGCAACTTCAATGCAAACCGCACACTTCCGAACCTGAAAATTTCTCGAGTAACCATCAACAGAAGGCGGACTCGCTCAAATCCGGCAGCGGTGCATTGGGCGGCGCCGTCAACTATAAAACCAAATCTGCAAGCGACTATGTTTCCGAAGAAAAAGCCCACCATTTGGGCATTAAAGGCGGCTATATCGGACGCAACAGCCAGAAATTCAGCAGCATAACCGCCGCAGGAACTTGGCTGGGTCTGGACGCATTGATGGTTTATACCCGCCGTTTCGGTAAAGAAACCAAAAACAACAGCGACGCTGCCGATACCGTCATCACGCGACAACAAAACAGTTGGAGCCCGAGATGCCGGCAGTTACAACTACGGCAGCCGCGGCATAGCGCGCAGCAAACCTGACCTCAAAATTGGGAAAACATAAGCACCCTGTTCAAGCTGGGTTACAACTTCAACGATCAAAACCGTATCGGCTGGATTTACGAAGACTCTCGTACCGACCGCACAACGACCGAATTATCTAATATGTGGGCGGCAAACTGGAAAGGCGAGGCACTGGGCGATACCCGTTCCCTGCCAGAGACATCTCCTACCGTAAACGCATCGGTTTTGAATATAAAAACCAACCGGAAAAAGGACCATGGGACAGCCTCAACCTGCGCATTACGACCGTCAAACCATCGACATGAGTACCTGGACTTGGGACTTGCCGACCGATTACGCCAGCAACGGGGTCACAGCGACGTGTACCATATGTTCCGCAACATCCGTCATACCCAATTCGGTGCTGATGCCGAAAAACAAATCGACTTTTCCAAATTGGTATGGGCAATGCAATACGGATTGGGTGGTTCCCAAAAACGACAACGGCAATAGAGATCGTAGCTATTGGGTACGCCTGCACGACCCGGAAAGTATCAAACGTCCAGCAACCAAAAATTGACTATGCTGGTCGAGCTCCTCCAAAAACCGTTTTGCCTACTGGAACCAACACCTTCCAATTCGGCGACAGCAGCCAATACCGCCTCAATGCCGGGTTCGCTACGACAACAGCAGCAGCAAAGCCAGGACAACCCTAACTATACCCTGCCATCCGCGGTCAGATCCCTATCTTGGCAGCGAGCGTAAACACAGCGGTTTCAGCTACGGTTTAGGATTGACTGAAATTCACTCCGCATTTGAATCTTCTGACGAAATACAGTACAGGTTTCCGCGCCCCGACTTCGGATGAAACCCTGGCTCTTGTTCCCGCATCCTGACTTCTACCTTAAAGCAAACCCTAACCTAAGGCAGAAACCGCCAAAAACTTCGAGCTGGGACTTGCCGGCAGCGGCAAAAGCAGGAAACTTTAAACTCTCCGGCTTCCAAACCCGCTACCGCAACTTTATCGAACTGACCTACATGGGCGTGTCCTCAGACAACCCCAACAGCCCTAATTATGCGCCGATTTCCGACGGTACCGCATTGGTCAGCCTCGCCCGTTTGGCAAAACCAAAACCGCTCCTCAGCATGGGTAAAAGGTTTGGAGTTTAACGGCACATGGAACCTCGACAGCATCGGCTTGCCTCAGGCACGCACGCTGGTGTCAACCTTAGATTATATCAAAGGCAAAGCCAAACAGACCAACGGACAAGAAACCCCGATTAACGCCCTTTCCCCGTGGTCTGCTGTTTACAATCTGGGCTACGATGCGCCTCCAAACGCTGGGGCGTCAATGCGTACTGACCCACACACGCAGCTAAAAACCGTCTGACACCGTCCACAGCAGCGATGATTTGAACAACCGCTGGCCGTTTGCCAGGGCACAGCAAGCCTATGCGCTTTTCGACCTGACAGGGCTACGTCAACGGGCAAATACTCGCCCCTGCGCGCCGGTGCGTACAACATCGGCAACAAAAATACTATACGCGGAATCGCTGCGCAGCATCGCGAATTCGGCACAGTCAACCGCGTCGACAACAAAAACCCATGCCGGTATAGAACGCCCGCCTCTCCGGGCAGAAGCTACAACTTCACGCTTGAAGCCAAGTTCTAAAAGCGTTTGAAAGTAACAAGAAAGGTCGTCTGAAACTTGAAACCCAAGTTTTCAGACGACCTTTATCTATGAACGCCATCAGCCGCTTTGCGGTGGTAATGCCGTAGCGCGTGTTCTTTGCGCCGTCCGCTCGAGAAGGCGGATACGCGTTTCAGATAGCCGATAACGCGGGTGCCGTAGTCGATGTCGTGCGAACCGCAGGCGGAACAGGCGTGCGAGGGTGCGTTTGTCGATATGGCCCGCATTCGTTGCAGATGGTGATGCGCACGTTCACGCAGAAGTGAGTTGCAGCCGGTTTGTGCGGCGATGTCCAAGAGCGAGCGGTAGCCGGATTCGGGCAGGGCTTCGTCGAGGTTCAGGTGCAGCGCGAGCCGCCGTCGAGCCAGTCCACCAGTTCTTTGCCGTGCAGCAGGGAATTTGTCGAGCGCGTTGATTTCTTCGTCTTCGACGACGTAGAAATAGGAGTTGTAGCATTCGCGGCTGACTTTGTAGCCGTCGGCTTTGTCCCATTTGGCGTTTTTCACGCCGAGGTTTTCGGCGGGGACAAACTCGGTGTTGAACTTCACGCCGTAGTGCTTGCTGGCGGCTTGGTTGGCTTCGAAATATGGTTTTCAGACGGCCTTGGACGAAGTTGATGTAGTCGTCGTTGTAACCGACCTTGATGCCTTGCGATTCGGCTGCTTCCGCCATGCCGTTGATGCCGATGGTGAGGAACTGTTTATCCAGCGTGATGAAGCCTGCATCGTAAACGGGCAACATTCCGGCGGCTTGGTATTCTTCCATCAGTTTGCGGTAGGCGTATTGGTATTTATGGATTTTGGCCACTTCGGCGGCAAGGTCGCGCCCGTCTTGTTCCAGCCGGTTCATATTGATGGTGATGACGTTGATGGAACCGGTCGCCACACCGCCCGCGCCGAGGGTGTAGCTGAAGGTTCGGTCTTCGATGGCGTTACGCAGGCGGCAGCAGGAAGCCAAAGAGTCGGGTTGTCGGAAAGATAGACGAAGAAGGAATTGCCCTTCCGCCAACTCTTTTCGCCATTTGCGTCGGCGAAACACGGTGTCTTTGCATTTTGCCGCCGTCGGTCAGCATCGCAGCGGTCACGACAGGGAAAGGTCAAAAGCGGCTTTGGTGCGTTCCTGATTGAACCATTTTGAGGAAGAAGTTTTGCAGCTTCGCCACGCTCGCCCACACCGGTTTTGCTGAAATCGGGAAGACGAAATCGCCGAACATCGCGTCGAAATAGTATTGATCGTAAACGGAAATATTCCAGAATACGCTCTGATAGCCGCGCGCTGCGGCGGGCTGGTTGATGCTGTACACCACCTGCTGCATGTGGTTGGCGATTTCTTTGCCGTGGGTTTCCAAATAATCGTCGCCGTAGTCTTTGCGGGCGAAGTAGTCGAAATAAGTCAGAAATTCCACCGTTGCCACCGCGCCGGCAAACTGCGCGCTGATGGCAAACACCAGGTTGATAAACGAGCCGCAAAACGATGCCAGATGTTGCGGCGCCTTAGATTCGCCGCCGAGTTTGCTTAAGCCGTCGAGCAGGAAGGGATACAGCGTAACCGACACACAATAAGGCTTGAGGCTGGTTTCGTCGTGCACATAAATCTCATGCGCCTCAATCTGGCGGATGTATTCGTCGGCAACGGATTGGTCGAAAATTTCGGCGATTTTGCGCGACACTTGGGCGCGGTTAATCTGCACGAAAAAGTCTTTCATGATTTCCGCTTCCATCGTGGCGATGTTTTTCTGGGTAACGTTGGCGTTGGCGTCCATTTTCGAGCCGTCCGCCGCGTTTTGCGCGCTGATGTAGTCGTGCATGAATTGCAGTTTGCCGTTTAACTGTTCGGGATGCAGCCGAATCATGTTAATTCCTCCTGTGTGGGTTGGATAAAAAGCCTCAGGCCGTCTGAAAAAGCGGCCGCCTGCGGCTGAGTCGTAATCGGGATGATTTTGGGCGCGGGTTTGTCTTTGATAAACAAGCGGTTCAACACCTCGCCCGTGCGCAAATCGATAAACTTCTGATTGGTTGCCGGGCTGTCCAAGCCGCCCAGCTCTATCTGCCAGCGGCCGGTTTTCAGATACGTCAGATAAGGCAGGATGCCGTCTGAAACCGCTTCCAGCTCCTCACGCTCCAAACCGGTGTACAAACAGGCTTTCAAACCCGCCTGCGTCACGATGCCCAACATTTTCTGCAAGGTTTCCGGCTGCCATTCCCCGCCCATAAACAACACGCAGCTAATCAGCCCGCGATAGCGTTTCAGACGGCCTCTCAAATAATCCTCGGTCAATTCCGTGCCGATACCCTCTTTCCACGCATCGGCACTATGGCAGCCTTTGCAGCGCAGCGGGCAGCCTGAAAACAGAAACGCCAGCGACACTTCGCCCGGCACTTCCTGCCATACAATTTGCTCGATTGTGAATTTCAATGCTGCCATAACCTGCTACGCATAAATACAATATATGGTGCAAATTAAATCACAATAACACAAGATATGGTATTTTATTTAACAATGCAACAAACTGAAATGATGGTTTTTAATAATTCTCCATATTTAAATTACAAATCAAGACCGGCTTCCAATACGAAAAATAAGTAGTGATAAGCAAACTCCGTTATAGCAAAGACCTGCTTCAGGGCGGACTGACAATTTGAAATGAGTCGGTTTTTGGGTACAGAAAATGCCGGATTCAAGGCAAAGCACAGCAAGATTGAGACATCTTACGAGCATTTTTAACGCGCAAGACGGTGCTTTATGGGACAAAATACCGCCATTATCGAATGGCCAGTTGGCTCCCCAGTCCAAATCTCAAAATACGAAAAGGTCGTCTGAAACCCGTTTCCGTTTTCAGACGACCTTACGCATCTCCACGAGCTTTCAATCAGACAATATGCTGTACCCGTTCGTACAATTGTGCAGGACTGACCATCTGATCGGCAAAACTCAGACTGAGGTCGCGCGATTGTGCCGAAGCGTAGTAATGTCTCAACGCCGCTCATCTCTTCACTGAAAGCACGGATAAGCAGGCTGTCTTGGGCGCGTGCGAACACGGCATCTGCTCTGTTCCCTTCAAACACCAAACGGTCGGTAAACACGCCCGCGCGGGTTGAGCCGACGGCTACTGTATCTTTGCCGTGTCCCGCCGCGAAAAACGTAAGTATCCGCCGTGTTGACACCGCCTGTCAGATAATCGTCGCCTTTCCCGCCGATAATCGTGTCTTTACCGTAGCCGCCGTAGATTTTATCGTTACCCGCGCCGCCATGAATCGTATCGTTGCCGTTCCAGCCCGTCAGCGTCGCGCCTGTATCGGAGCCATATATTTCCACCAGCCGCCGTTTTCATGGCCTCCGCATCCAAGGTTTTGTCAGCGAACTCGAAACGCACATGACGGTTGGCAACCGACTGAAATAATTGGCGACCGTTACCGAATCGTCTTCGCCGTATGCCTTGACGGTCAAATCGTTGCCGCTGCGGATAAATCTGGCCGAACCGGAAACCGCGCCATCGAAGCGCAGCGTATCGGTAAATTTACCGCCCTGATAAGTCGCATCCCCTGACGGTATCGTGTCCGTGTCCCGCTGCAAAAAGGTAAACATCGCTGCTGTTGATACCGCCATACAGCATATCGTGCCTGCGCCGCCTGCCAGTACATCACTGCCCGAGCCGCCGTGCGGCATGTCTTCGCCGTCCGTTCCGGTCAAAATCCTGTCCTGTCCCGACGCACGTCCCAATACCTCCAGGCGTATAGCGGCTTCTGCCGTTACGCCCCTGCGTATCGGCTGCCGTAATTTTCAAATCAAAACTGCCCGATTGCAGAACCCTGCCGCCGAATACGCCGCGTTTACCGTCAAAATCCATGCCTTCAGGCAGTCTGCCGCCATCGGCAAGCGTCGCGCGGTAAGTCAGCGCATCGCCGTCTTTATCGGTAAACAATCCCTCCGGCAATGCAAACTTCCATTTCCTGTCCCGCGCGTGCGTATTGCGTAGTTCAGACGACCCTGCACTTCAGGCGCATGGTTTTCCGACCCGATTGCTAACGTCCAATCTTGGGACGCCGACAAACCCTCGCCATCGAACGCACTGATTTTCAGAACCAATTTATCCGTTTCAGACGACACTTTGCCGCTCAAAGTACGGCTTGCCGAATCAAACGCCAAACCTTCGGGCAGGGGCGAGCCGTCCGCCAAAGTCAATTCATAGCGACGACACCCTTTGTCGTCGCGGGAACAAATCATCCGCAAGCTGATGGCTGAACAGCTTATCAGCCAATACCGACAAAGTTTCAACCGCCTTTATCCGCCTGCGGCACGGCATTGGCGCAGGCAACGCTCAATCCAAACATTCCATCGCGGAAATTCTTTATCGCAATCTGTCCTTGGAACGTCGCGCCCGTCAAAAACCAGGGTTGTGCCCATCAAAGCCAGCGTCCAACCTTGCGCCGAATGCCAGACATCAGGCTTATCGGCATCCGCCGTCAAACCGTACTGTCGGGCGAAACGCCGTCGATAAAGATCGCGCCTTCCCCGCCCGCATCGCGTATGGTTTTCACATCATCGGCATTCTGCAAATCGCGGGACGCAAAGAGATAGAATCAGGAAACCCTCGCCACCGTCGGCAGGTCGCGTCCCGCGCCCGCCGCCAGCGCGTATCGTGTCCCTTGCCGCCGTAGAGCCTGTCGTCGCCCTCCCGCCGTCAGGTAATCGGTCTCCCGATACCGCAGCGTCGCGAGTTGTCGTCGCCCACAAAAATGTCATTGCCCGAGCCGCCGTACAGCACATCGTTGCCGTCCCTGGCCGACAAGCAGTCAGTACCCGCGCCGCCATGCAGCACATCGCCGCACCGCTCTGCAGCAACGCGGTGTACATTGTCGAAGGCGCACTCGCCGTCAGCGCGTGACTCGCCGGCCTCGGCGTCAATCACAACATCCCGCATCCGTATCGTTGTGCGTACGGCTTGCGCTGTTCAGGTAGTTGGATCGCTATGCCGTCGCCCGCGCATATTCGTAGCTCAGCGTAGCCGGCAGGAATCCGCACCGGACGCGGCATGACCAAGCCCGGCACCAACGGCATGACGGGCGCAGCGTACCGTAATTGAAATAAATGTCCCCGCCAGCTGGAAATATAATGTCCGCGGCTGCCGGCGCGCAAAAAGCCGTCGCCCAGAATCACATCGTCGCCCGCGCCGCCGAAGACCGTATCGCTGCCTTTCGCCGCCCGTAATCAAATCGCGGTTTGCGCTGCCGAAAAACTCATCATCGCCCTCGCCCGCAGCAACCCAGTCGCCGCGTTCGGACGAACCCGTTTCCGACAGGTGGCTGTCCGTCAGCTCCGAATAAATCACATCGTCGCCCACGCCGCCGTGAAATCAAATCAGCCTGCGCCGCTGATGATGTCGCGGTCTTCCGCCTTCTGCGCCTCGGTTTTGTTGCCCGCAAAATTGCTCCCGTTCAACAAATCGTTGCCCTCGCCGCCGTTGATGACGTCCGCGCCGTAGCTTCCGTACACGGTCGTTGCCCGCACCTGCCGACACCGTCAGCCCTGCCCGCACCGCCCGCAAACAGCACATCATCCTATTGCCGCCCGTCAGATTGAACCAACGGTCTTGCGCATTTGCATGAACACATTGTACTTGTCCGCCGCGCAGACCCTGTCGGTACGCGCCAAAGAGCCTTCCCCGGCCTCGAATCGGGCATGGCGAGGCTTCTCTTTGGTCGTTAATGCGATCCCCAAAGCCGAAACATCCGATTTCTCGCCTTCAAAAGAAACCGCGGATGACCGCCATATCCTGCCGTGTTCTCGCCAACAGCGAATGGAAAAGCGCAGGACGCACCGCCGTCATCAAACCGTCAAAGCTTTACCGTCCGCACCCACGCTCAGCCAGGTATCGTCGCTTTCGCTGTTGCGGATAAAACGGGACGCGGACGTCGTCTGAAAAGATAACTCCTTCTTAAAGACGATGCTTCCTGTTTATCACTATCATAAACCGTATCAAAACCTTTGATAGTATAGGTATCGTTGCCGTTACCGCCGATGAAGCTGTCTCGATTTTATCTGTGCCGATAGAGTATCGTTTCCATCTCCTGCAACATAGACAATTCCATTCTTAATATACTGTTTTATAGTGATTCAATTTATTCTCAATATAACGTTCTGCTTTGAATACAAAAATATGCAGCAAGCTTTTGAAGGAGATCTAAAATTGCTTGGGACATTTCCCTCCATCATCCAAAACTCAACGCAAATTCATCTTTATGATTTACAAAAATCATTTACAGAATCGTTAATTTCTTTATTGTATTTCTTTATAAATCTTTCAATTAAAACTTTTCTCGACAAGAGCGATATCAAAAACATTTGTCAAATCAATACTACCATCATGACTCTTGAATCCTGCAAAATTATCAGCATTACCAGTACCAAATAAAACCAATCTTTTCACTATCATCAACAAATTGGACGGACTTCAACTGAAGCAGTTTATCCAAACCATTCCATAATGCAGACATAACTTCAGAAGTATATGGAGTCAAATTTTAGGAATGCTGGGATTATCTGAATCAGGATGATTCTTTACATATTCCCAATATTCTTCTTGCGTATAACGACCACCATTTAAGGCAACAAAATCTCCATCGTACTTAATATTGACTTTCCTTCCGATACCGGATGGGTCTGTTATACTCCTGAGTATTGGATTAACCATAGATGCCAACCCATCGGAACTCTCCAAATCATAATTATCGTCATTAGGTTTTAAGTTTGATATTGTCAAGATATAGAGGTTTACCGGTTTGCTTATCAAAAACATAGCGTATGGAATCAGTATCTAAAGCAAAGCGATTTGAACTAAAAACTAATGCTCTTTGCCAGTAGTCTGCAGTATTCGGCTCTAAACTGTACTGACTGACAATTAAATTCCTAGACGTAATTAGTCTTTCATATAAATCGAGTTATTATTTTTAAATCTTCATAAAAATAACTAATAAATTCATTGTGAGATAGAATAATTTTATCCCCATTAGAATGCTCTATAAAAATCCTCCTTATTACTATCCAAAATAAGAATTATTTCTGAAAATTTTCTGTTGCGCTATGGGAAATTTATTTCAACATAATTCATATAATCATTTGAAGATAAAGAAATATATATTTCTTTATCATTTTCTTATATATTTATCACTAGCTAAAGATTCTGCTTCAGGTGGAATAGCCTCTCCATATAGAGTACAAGAAAGCATTGTTTCAGCATAATTCCCATTATTTGCCAAGAAAAGAAGGAACAGGTTGTGAGTTAGACATATTTTTACTCCTAAAATTAAAATTTAATAAATGGTGTTATTTTTCCCGCTATGTAACTGGATATGCTAATAAGACAGCACTACCGGCATAATTGTTACTTCTTCCTAGCATATTCAAACCAGTATAGGAAGAAACTGCGCGATCTAAATTATAGGTTTTTATAACTAAGAACTTAATTTTTATTCAACTCCTCAAGACTCATAAATTTTTCTATAAGATACAATATAGTACAAAATCATGGCTCCTTTTTAATTCTGAATATTCCAGTAATCGACAACAATCTGTGGATACCATACAACACCATCGTAGCTTCGCTGAATAACTGCAAAAGGAGTCTCTCTATTAAAATATTTTCCTGTAAGGTCTATCTTCAAAAAGGATTAAAAGAAATTCTGACCATTCTTTTTGATACTAATGATTTAAAATCACTTATCTTGTAATTTTTACTTTCCCATTTTTGAATTATATTTAAATCATTATATTCATATAATAACCAAGGATAACAAGTACTGTTTATTTCATTAGATTTTTCTTCATTTATATTCCTCAGCCCGCATATTTTTCTATTTAGATCATACGGAGTATCATCAAGTATTAATTTTTCATCTTTCAATGTTTGAATTATATTATCCCAATCGGAAATTTTTCAACCTGATATTTCCAATAATCATCCATAGCTAATTCATATAATTCGCTATTGCCAGCTCGTTACTTGGATTATTACATTACATTTAGAAAAATGCTGCCTATAATTTTCCCTGTTCTGCTCTTCTTTTTCTTTATCCGAAATTCTTTTTTCTTTTGGAGATTCAAAATAAGAACTGATACCCAAATATACTTTTTTCTATTTTTGGATGCTATCCAAGGTAAATTAAATGCGAAAACAGGAAATAAAATTAAAATGAATATAACTAATGTTAAAATTAGAACAATTATATTTTTATTATTAATCATATCGTTATCCTTGATTTTTGTTTTTGTATTATAAATGACTTGTAAAATTATGCAATCGAACTACCAGACAGGATAGGATTTTTCAGACGACCTTATAATGCCAAAATCCAAACAACTGCGTGCGTCCATTCCGCATACATCCTATCTGATGAAACAGAGACTTTATGCAGGCTACGGCTTGCTTTCCCTTACAATGTCTCTCAATTCTGTTGAACCTGAATTAGCGGCTTCAATTACTTTTTGTATAAACCGCACCACTCAATAATGAGTTAATACACATATTTTTAATAGTATTAATAAAAATTTCATAGTATGATTTTCAAAGTATATATATGCCTAGAAATCAATCTCTTTGACTATATTAAAATTATATAATTTATCAATTGAGTTAATATAATGAAGATTCAGTACCCTATTAGAGAAGAGAAAAGGGTTTTTCCCTCCTCACAGCTCCATTCAATACTTTTGAAATCCACCCCCCTTTAGCTACATAAGGATAAACGATAATGTATTTTTCTCCATGAGAATCAACATATTCCCTCTTATAATAATAAATTTCTAAAAAGAAAATCTAACATTACTTTTTTATATCTTACTTCTATTAAATTTTTATTTCTTATCTCATTAGGATTATGCAGAAATACAATACTGGATTGATTACATAATTTTTAAACTGAATCAATCCTATTAGCTCATCAAAGAACATAAAATCCAAATCCCAAAAATGAGACTTATAAAGAGATATAACTTTGTTTTTACAATCAAGTAGAGTATTCTGCTTTGCATACTGCCACTCAAATGCACACCAAGCACAAACCCGACCGCCCCAAAGACAATAATATGAAGAATCAGGAGAAGAATACCTATCATAATTTAAGTCCTTATCTTTCTCTTTCTTTCCGAATGCCTTTTTCTGTAGAACCTGCCCCAATCCTAAAACCCAGGAATAATTCCGATAACTAAAATAAAAATGTAATAAGCGACCGCTGTCATAACCGTTCCATCACATCTAACAATAAACTGAGCACTATTATCTCTAAGTTTTTGAATATCTATATAAACTGCATTAGATAGGAACCAGCTAATATAAATTCTGAATCTGATTCATAATATTTTTCTAAATTTAATTATTTAAATTAATGATTTTAACATCATATAAATCTTTTTAGTCTTTTATAATCCTAGAATTACAATGTTTATTCAAATCTGAAATCCACATTGGACCAATTGAACTTCCAATTACGGAGTCATTTAAACGTGAAACCCACCCCCAGATGCCATGTAAGATTTAGAAATAATATAAATTTTTTATCATCCCTATACTTACTGAACATAATAACGTACAGGAACAGCACTTCCTTTTTAATTTTAGATACTTACTATCTAACTCTACTAGATCTTTATGTTTAAAAATCTTCAATAGGAAAACAAAAACATTTTATTTGAATTGCAGATATTCTTCATTTGAATCTCCCCGATCAGCTCATCTCCAAACATCAAAACAAAGCCAATAACCATCCCTAAAATATAAAATATTTTTCTCTTTTTATTAGAATGAAGAATATTCCATTTTGTATTCTGCCATTCAAATATTGCACCAAGCACAAAACCCGACTGCCCCAAAAGACAATAATATGAATAATCAGGAAAAGAATACCTATCATAATTTAAGTCCCTACCCTTCCCTTTCTTTCCGAATGCCTTTTTCTGTAAAACCTGCCTCAATCCTAAAACCCAGGAATAATTCCGATAACTAAATAAGCAACCGCTGCCATAACCGTTCCATCATGTCTAACAACAAAATTTCCTAATCGATCGTTAAGATAATCAAATATCTATCAGCTTGAAATATTCTACACAAATGAAATAAAAGACAAAACGTTTTTGCCAGCAGTTATATTTCTGATATAGAAGATCATCTGGAATTTTTCAGACAACATTTCAACACTAAACCTAAAAACCAAATGAATACATCTCATACAATACTTCAGCTTGTATAATTTCAAGACAAATCCAAAACAAATTTTTAGTTTGAGACATTATTGCATTTCCTCGTGTAATTTAAGGGTTTTTAGGACAATCTGTAAAAATCATTACCATCCCAAAGGGTTTGGTAATGAAACATATAATCAAATGATTTTTGAAAGGAAGTTCATTACAGAATCATCAGGTTTGCCATCAATCCATTTCCAGCAACCAGTAGGGGAGGAAGATACGGATTATGTAAAAATCCTGTGTAAGAAGAAATCCGTAACTTGTAGTCACATATTTTGTATAATTTCTTGTTACAGAAGAATATTTTTCAGGAAGATATAATCCACAGTTATTAATAATATATCTGCGATAATAGGTTTCAGCCCTTTCTCCCGTAAAATCTACTTCTTTCAAATCTAAGAAGTAATTTCCAACCCCTCTTTTGAAAGAAAACTGGGAGTACCTTTGAAACGGATAATCAGATTTCAACAACTCTGACTTTCCTTGATACCGCAGCAGTCATAAGGGTAAAAAGAACTGAACCTGTTTGAGGCGTAAAACCCGAAGGGAGCTATGCGATTGGTAGCGGACATGGAAAAACGCGATCCGCCTCTGCTGAATGTAACTCCGTTATTCCTCGCCTTTAATAGCGAGATTCTTTTTCCTTGTCAAAGATATAATCCCCATCTCGATAGCGGGCATCATATACAACTTGAGCACGATTTCTCAGTAGGGCATCTGTCGCTTCCAGGCGTAGTCAGATGGGTCATCGAAAACTACTGCCCCGACGACTCATGCGTGAAATAGCTGACCAAAGCCGCCTCAGCAGCTCTTCCTTGCTCAATTTCCTTCCCTCGTCTCACACAAATCCTTGCAGGTTCTGCTCTATGGTTTTTGTTGCTGAGGATTTCAAAAAGGAAAAGAAGATACAGTAATTGTTGAAAAATAAATTGAGAACAAGATAACTGAAATTAAAATTGAAAATTATTTTCTTGTTTTTAATCATATGGTTACCTGATTTTTTAAAGTTTGCGGATTATTCTGCAGATGTCATATTTATGCAATAGAATTACTGAAAAGGTCGTCTGAGACTTTTCGACGACCTTTCAACCTAAATCAAATAACCACGTACGTCTATTCCGCACACATCCTACCTGGTAAAACAGAGACTTTATACAGGCTACGGCTTTGCTAAAGTAGTTTATAGATAACATCTGATATTGAGAATTTATGTTTCTCTTTCAAAAATATTATAATCTGATAATTTACATACTTCTTTCTTATCAAAAACAATACATATCCTCCTGCGCCGATTAAAGATGCCATCATTCGAGAAAACCACCCTCCGTATGGCGTATATGTCTTATATGTAAAAATTTCACTTTGATTTGAAGCATCCAGATACCTTGACATATTATATTTTATAGGTATAGCAGAATACCTAACATTACTACGATTTTTACTATCAAATTCTAAAATTAAATTTTTATTACTTAGTTTACTGACATCCTTTATTAAAAAGATTCTTTCAGACTCACATAATTTTTAGCTGATACATTCCTATTATTTCATCGCTCAAACATTATAAAAACCAAAGTATCGCACCGACAATATAAAACAAAAGCCTTTTTCAGAACAGTAGGATTTCATGTTTTTACTTTTTCCATTCAAATATTATCCAACAATAAATCCCAAAAACCAAATATAGTGATATTGGCAATAGTATTCCTATCATAGCTCTTTCCTATTCATTTAATATTTATTTCCCGAAATCCTACGATAAATTTTAACTCCAAGAATAAAACCTGGAATAATTCCAAAAATAAACTGATTAAATAATACACAAACGCTTGCATATTCATCTCCAATTATTAGACAAGATATCCGTTTTTAGACAGGAGACATTTTCTGTTCCCATAAATAATAAGAAAATTCTTCGCCACCTGGTAAAACGAGACTTTATACAGGCTACTGACTTGCTATCAATTAACAAATAATTTATCAGAAGATAACACCAGAGCAATTTGAAAAATCATCTTTAGTGATTTACCTTCCATCCCATAAATATTAACAGACTTCCAAATTCTAGTTTTCTGTTTAATATCATATCTTTCAATAAGAACTCTCCGCCTCCATCTGCCGATATTGTATTCATATTATTCATTAATGAATAATATGAAAAATTTGCATCATTCTTTGCATCATTTCCAGCAGAAGTAATTAATATTTAAAGTTCCCCAAATGCTATCAATATCATTTTTAAATGTATACTTAGTTCTATAAAATAAATATTCTTTTTCCCATCAAATTCTCAGTAACTATCTCACAATTCGATAGTTTTTCAATAGTATTAGATGAGAATTTAATCTTAGTATTTAAGCATAGATTATGTGCACTATTATCGCTAGAATATGTAGTATATATAGTAATCAAACCACAAGAGTAATCGTATTGTTTTTCTCATAAACGGCCTACTTCTTCCGAATTTATGTAACTAATATCAAAGTTATATCTATTATAATAATCATCTAAAACATATTTCAATCTAAACAAAAGAAAAACATCAGCGTAAATACAATACAGAAAATAAATATATTATGATTTTATTTTTCAACATGAAAAATCCTAAACAAATTTTAGTTTGAGACATCATTGCATTTCCTCGTGTAGTCTAAGTGAGACAACTGTAAAAAGTCATTACCATCCCCAAAGGGTTTGGTAATAAAACATATAATCAAAATGATTTCGTGAGGTATGTTATGGTAGAATCATCAGGTTTGCTATGATTCCATTTCAACAGCCAATAGGAATTTTCAGGAACAGTTTGAATAAAATCTTGCGGCAGATAAAATCCATAGGAAGTCGTCATATGTTAGTATAATTTTCCTTGTATAGAAGAATATTTATCAGGAATATATTGTCCACAATTATTAATAACATATCTATGATAATAAACATTAATTTTTCGCTTACTATTTTTAAATCCAAAATAATTTCCCAGTCCTCTTTTGTTCCAATAAATCAGGTGTGCCATTGAACGGATAATCAGATTTCAACAACTCTGACTTTTCCTTGATACCGCATGCAGTCATAAGGGTAAAAAGAACTGAACCTGTTTGAGGCGTAAAAACCCGAAGGGAGCTTATGTCGATTGGTAGCGGACATTTTTGGAAAAACTGATCCGCCCCTGCTGAATGTAACCCCGTTATTCCTCGCCTTTTAATAGCGAGATTCTTTTTCCTTGTCAAGATATAACCCCTCATCTCGATAGCGGGCATCATATCCAGCTGACACGATTTTCCTCAGTAGGGCATCTGTCCTTCCAGGCGTAGTCAGATGGGTCATCGAAATACTGCCCCGACGACTCATGCGTGAAATAGCTGACCAAAGCCCGCCTCAGCAACTCTTCCTTGCTCAATTTCCTTCCCTCGTCTACAAATCCCTTTGGCAGGTTCTGCTCTATGGTTTTTGTTGCTGAGGATTTCAAAAAGGGGAAAAAGAAGATACGGTAATTGCTGAAAAATAAATTGAGAACAAGATAACTCGAGTTAAAATCGCAAAATTATTTTCTTGTTTTAATCATATGTTTACCTTATTTTTAAAGTTTGCGGATTATTCCACGAATGTCATATTTATGTAATAGGATTATCAAAAGGTCGTCTGAAAACACATTTTCAGACGACCTTTTATACTTGAAAACTTAATGCTCCAGCCCCTCGGTATTGATTTTGACGACTTTGTCGGTTTTATCCTCCGGCAAAAGCAGGTTCAGGATAACGCCGTGATGCCGCCGGCGGAAATGGAGTTTTTGGAACAAGACGGGCAGGTTCTTAAACACTTCCGGCTCAAATGCCACGCCCAAGCTCAGACCGACCGAAGTCGCCGATCACGCCTCGCGTCTGCGGATGCCGTGGCTGACCAAAATCCGCACGCCCGCAATCGCAATCAAGCCGAACATCAAAACCATCGCGCCGCCCAACACCGGACTCGGAATCGTCGTAAACGCGCGTCCGACCACGGGGAAACAAACCCAGCAACACCAAAATCACGGCAATATATTTGCCCACATGGCGCGAAGCCACGCCGGTCATCTGAATCACGCCGTTGTTTTTGCGCGAAGGTGGTCAACGGCAGCGAACCCAAAAGCCGTCGCAATTACCGATACCAAAACCGTCCGCCAACACGCCGCCGCGCAGGCGTTTTGGTGTATTCCTCGCCTTCAATCGGCTGGTCGGACACCATTGCCGTCGCGGTCAAATCGCCGACCGCTTCAAACACGCTCAACAAGGAAAATCGCGCCCGCCACAATAAATGCGTGCCGGTCGAAAGCAAAGCCATATTTAAACGGTACGGGCAGCGTAACCAGCGGCAGGTTTTTGCAGCGCGGAAAAATCCACTTTGCCCAAAAAAACAGCGCGACGATGTAGCCGACAATCAGCCCGACCGCGATGCCGCTCATACGCAGCAGCGGGTTTTTCATGCAGTTGAATATCAACACAATCAGCAACACCAGCGACGCCAGCCCCAAATTTTCCATCGAGCCGAATGTGCCGTTCGCCTTCGCACCGAAGCCACCGCCGAAATCGGTAATGCCGACGTGTACCAGACTCAAACCAATCAACATCACGACCACGCCGCTGACTGTCGGTGTAATCACTTTCTTCAAATACGGCAGAAGCCACGCCGAGAAACACACCAAAAACGCGCCGACAAACGATACGCCCAACAGCGTCGAAATCATCGCATCCTTAGTCAAACCGCCCTCTTTCATCCCTGCTCCGAGCGCAATCATGACGGTAACGAACGAGAAATTCACCGACTGGATAGACAACATTCCCGAACCGACCGGTCCGAAGCGGTTGACCTGCAAATAAGTGCCGACACCCGACGCAACCATCGCCATCGACACGAGATACGCCGTCATCTCCACCAGCAATTCCAGCGCGCCGCCCACAATCAGCGCGAGGCGTAATCATCGGCACAAAAATCGCCAGAAGATGCGTTATCGCGCTTAATAAGGCATTTTCGAATGGTGGTTTGTCTTCCAAACCGTACACCAAATCAGGCGAATCCGCCTGTTTTTCGATGTTTCAGCCATTGCAGTCTTTCTATCCGTTGTCAAACGTTAAAAATTTTTAAGAAACGAAATTGTAAACCAATACTGCACGTTCTATCAATTTCAGCCTGCAATACAAATACGGCAGGTCGTCTGAAAACCGGCATCGCAAGTTTTCAGACGACCTTGTATTTGAACAGGCGGTTTACGCCTTGCCCGTGCTGCCGAAGCCGCCTTCGCGCGTTCGCTGGCGGCAAATTCGTCCACGACTTTAAACGAGGCTTGGACGACGGGGACATCGACCATTTGCGCGATGCGTTCCATCGGTTCGATGGTAAAGCGCTTCTTTACCCCTATTCCACACGGAGACTTTTTGAGTTCGCCCTGATAGTCCGAATCGATCAGTCCGACCAAGTTGCCCAAGACGATGCCGTGTTTGTGTCCCAGACCGGAACGCGGCAGCAAAACGACGGCGTAGTCAGGGATTGGCAGATGCACGCCAGACCGGTCGGAACAATATAAGTGTCGCCCGGTTGCAGGGTCTACGCTTCGTCCAAACAGGCGCGCAGGTCCAGTCCGGCGGAACCTGGGCGTGGCATAGGCGGGCAGTTTGTCCGCCATTTTCGGATTGAGGATTTTTCAGTTCGACTTCGGTTTGCATGATTTTTCCGTTTCATTTTGATTTGACGCGGATTATACACATATTCCCCTTCCCTATCGTTGGAGTCGTCTGAAAAAAACGGGGTATGATTCTATTCAAATAAACGTGAATATCGGAGGACATCATGGATTTGCACAATATCCGCGAAGATTACAGCAAGCGCGAACTGTCGGAATCGGAATGCCATGCCGACCCGATTGTCCAGTTCGAGCAATGGCTGAACGAGGCGATTCATTCGCAAGTCAACGAGCCGACCGCCGTCAACGTGGCTGCCGTGGGCGAAGACGGCAGGCCGAACAGCCGCATGGTGCTGCTGGAAAGAAGTCAATCCGCAGGGATTTGTGTTTTTCAGCAATTACTTTAAGCCGCAAAGGACGCTCGTTTGACGCGCATCCGTTTGCCGCCACGACGTTTTTTTCTGGCCGGAACTGGAGCGGCAGGTGCGTGTTGAAGGGCGCATCGAAAACTGGATGCCGCCGCTTCGGACGAATATTTCGACAGCCGTCCCACACCAGCCGTATCGGTGCATGGGCAAGCGCGCAAAAGCGAAGTGTTGTCGAGTAAGGCGATGTTGGTTGCCAAAGCGGCGGCCGTGGGCGCGAAACACCCGCTGCACGTCCCGCGTCCGCCGCATTGGGGCGGCTATCTCGTCATTCCCGACCGCATTGAGTTCTGGCAGGGGCCGCCCCAGCCGCCTGCACGATCGCATCCAATACCGCTTGGTTGACGGCAACTGGATACGCGAGCGGCTGTCGCTTAAACTTTCCACAGCTTCAAGCCGATAGGGTAAAATCCCGACTCAGCAAAAGGTCGTCTGAAATATAAAAACGTTTTAACAAAACTCGTTTCATTCGTTTTCAGACGACCTTTATCCGTAACTTATCCTGCCGCCACCGCCGCAGAAGAACCGTTCCGATCACCCGTCGAGAAACGCGTTAGGAGAACTCCCATGTCCAAGCAACCCACCAGCAAACGCCAATGGCGTGACGGCGCAGCCCCCGTCTGCCAAGAAAACCGCCAAACCTTTTCAAAAAGCAAAGCACGTCCCAAAGACGAAACGCGGAAAGCCGCTTTCAAACCTTACGGACAAAAAGTTTTCAGACGACCTCAAGCCGCAAAACGCTCCCCAAACAGCGTGCCGCCAAAGCCAGAAAAACTCGTCGTCCGCAATCCCAACCAAAAATCATGGAACGCGCGCGCGATTTGAAAGAACGCCGCAGCGACCTGTCGCGCATGGAGCCCGAACGCCTGCAAAAAGTGCTTGCCGCGTCCGGCGTCGGTTCGCGCCGCGAAATGGAAGAATGGATCGACAACGGCTGGGTAACGGTCAACGGCAAAACCGCGCAACTGGGCGATAAAGTCACCCCGACGACCACGTTACCGTCAAAGGCAGCATCATCAAGCTCAAATGGGCGGACCGCCCTGCCGCGCATCATCCTGTATTACAAACAAGAAGGCGAAATCGTTTCCCGCGACGACCCGCAAGGCCGCGTCAGCATCTTCGACCGCCTGCCGCAGGCCGCCAGCAGCCGCTGGGTCGCCATCGGACGCTTTGACATCAACACCAGCGGCCTGCTCATCCTGACCACCTCCGGCGAACTCGTCCAACGTTTTCGCCCAACCCCCAGCTTCGAAGTCGAACGCGAATACGCCGTGCGCGTACTGGGCGGGCTGACCACCGAACAAATGCGCAGCCCTCACCGAAGAAGGCGTGATGCTCGAAGACGGCTAGCAAAAGTCGAACGTATCTACGAACAAGGCGGCGAAGGCGCAAACAAATGGTACAACGTCGTGATTAAAGAAGGCCGCAACCGCGAAGTGCGCCGCATATTCGAAAGCCAAGGCCTACCGTCAGCCGCCTCGTGCGCGTCGGCTTCGGCCCCATCGGCCTGCCCAACCGCCTCAAACGCGGACAGTTCTACGAACTCAACCCCCGCCGAAGTCGCCAACATCATCAAATGGGCGGACATGCTGCTGCCGGGCGAACGCCGCCGGAAGAAATCCTGATCGCAAAGGTCGTCTGAAAACTTTTCAGACGACCTTTTTATACACCCTGCCCCAACCCCAATCAGGAGCCGCTTCATGTTCACACTCAAAACCGACAACGACCGCCTGCTGCTCGCATCCCCCGATTTGCGCGCGAAATTTATCTTTACGGCGGGCTGCTCAACCGCTACGAAATCCGCCGCCCCTGACGGTACGCATGGTTCAACATCGTCAAAGCCTACGATACCCCGCAACACGCCCGGAAAGCCTGACCGAATGGTTCCGCAGCGGCAAAGCTCAGCCCGTACGCATGCCGCCTGCGCCACAGGCAAATACAGCTTTGACGGCAAAGCGTATCAGTGCAGCAAATTCAAACTCGCCGAACACGCGGCACACGGCTTTGATGTGACGACCGCGAGTTTCGCCCTCGTCAACAGCCATGCCGACGACCAATCCGCCGAAGTCGAAATCCGCGCAGATTACGCGCAAGACGACAGCGGCTATCCTTCCCTTCAGCCTGACCGTCCGCTACCGCCTCAGCGCAGACGGCTTAAGCATCCGCTCCACCGTCCGCAGCAAGGCGCACCGCCATGCCGCTCGCAGACGGCTGGCACCCTATTTCACGCTCGGCGGCAAAGCCGACGATTGGTCGCTGGAAATCGACAGCAGCAAACGCGGGCTTGATGCCGATTTGGTTCCCGACAGCAGCATGATGGACGACACCCGTTTTCAGACGACCTCAAAGCCTGGCAGGTATCGAATTGGACAACAGCTTTTGTCTTTGGCACGCAGCAAACCCGCCGCCTGCACGCTTTCAGGCAACGGACTGACCCTGAGCATTTACCCCGACGCATCCTATCCCTACCTGCAAATCTTCACCCCCACCGACCCGAGATTCCATCGCCATCGAAAACCCTCAGCGGCGCACCCGACTGTTTCAATAACGGCTTAGGGTTAATCAAGCTGGACGCGGGAGAAGAAGCCGCATTTGAAACGCGCTACCATATCGCAGCCAACCATCCGTAAACAACCCGAATCTTCACCGGCAAGAAAGGTCGTCTGAAAACGCCCAATCAGGTTTTCAGACGACCTTTCTGATTTCTTTAAACGACGCATTCGTCCTAAAAATACCGCAGCACACTGCTGACACTTAAAACAATAGTTTCTAATTAACAATATATTAAGATTATTTTAACAAAGAAACTGTATTAAAACTCTAATTTCCCATTTGATTAGAGTATAATTCCTAAAATCTTAAAACAGGCGTCATTTAGCCGATAAAAGCAACCCTGATACAGAAACCCGTCTATTAAAAACACCACCCGCAACCATCAAGGAACCCATACATGCAAAACAACTTCGACCCATTGCTCATCCGAGGCAAATCATTGATTCCCGTCGTCCGAGGCGGAATGGGCGTGGGCGTTTCCGCATCGAAACTCTCCAGCGCAGTCGCCCGTGAAAACGGTATCGGCACGATTGCCAGCGTCGATTTGCGCCACCCTGCACGACGACCTGCTGCGCCGAATCCAAAATCAATCCGAGCGAAGAAAAATACACCCAACTCAACTGCACCGCGCTTGACCGCGAAATCCAAAAAGCCAAAGCCGATGCAAACGGTAAAGGCATGATGCGCCGTCAACGTCATGAAAGCCGTCAAAGACCACGCTGCCTACGTCCGTCAAGCCTGTGAATCTGGAGCGGACGCGATTGTGATGGGCGCGGGATTGCCGTTGGATTTGCCTGAAATGACCGAGGGTTATCATAAAGATGTCGCCCTGTTCCCGATTTTGTCCGAATCGCGCGGTATCGGTATCGTATTGAAAACGCTGGATGAAAAAAGGCGTTTTGCCCGACGCCATCGTTATCGAGCATCCCGCACACGCCGCCGGACACTTGGGCGCGGCAAGCGTGGCAGGCGTGAACGATGCCAAGTTTGAATTCAAACGCGTCATCGAAGAAACTTTGAAGTATTCAAAAACTTAGGTCTTGAAAGCGAAAAATCCCTGCTCATCCTCGCCGGCGGCATGGCGAAACTTTTGAAAAAGTCAAAACTGCCCTGAAAAACTGGGGTGCGTCCGCAGTCCAAATCGGCACGGCGTTTGCGGTTACCGAAGAAGGCGATGCCCACATCAACTTCAAAAAAACGCTGGCAGGCGCAGAAACCGAGCATGTTGTCGAATTTATGTCCGTCGCCGGACTGCCCGCACGCGGGGTGCGCACCAAATTCCTAGACAGCTACATCAAGCGCGAATCCAAGCTTCAAGCCAATGCCAAAGCCGACCCGCGCCGCTGTACGCAAGGCTTGAACTGCTCTGACCAGCTGCGGTCTGCGCGACGGTTTGGCAAAAAGCCGGACAATTCTGCATCGATATCCAAACTCTCCGCCGCCTTCCGTGGCGAAGTCGATAAAGGCTTGTTTTTCCGCGGTAAAGACCCGCTTCCGTTTGGCAACGCCATCCGCACGGTGCAGGAAACCATTCAATATCTGCTCAACGGTGCTCTTCCCGCAGCAGCGAAATAAATCATATCCGCAGATTTGCAAAACAAAAAAGGGCATATTCAATATGTCCTTTTATCGCTGGTAAATCATGTTCTTCTACAAAGTTCGTCTGAAAATAGTTTTCAGACGACCTTCATCCCTGCCTCCCTTTCTATGGATACATTGTCAACAAAAATCCGCATAAAAAAATGCTAAGATGACCGTCTCGATAGACATTTGGAACCCCCATGAACCCACTCACTCGACCAACTCCAACCCTATCCGTTTGCTCGCCTGCGCGAAGCCATGCAAGGCGTTAACCCTCCGAAAGCGTTACCCCCTGCCCCTGCACATCGGCGAGCCGAAACACCCCTACGCCCGAAGTCATCGCCTAATGCACTGACCGCCTCGCTGTACGAACTGGAAAAATACCCTCTGACCGCAGGCTTGCCCGAGCTACGCCAGGCCCTGTGCCGACTGGCTGCAACGCCGTTACGACGGACTGACCGTCAACCCCGATACAGAAGTCCTGCCCGTACTCGGCAGCCGCGAAAGCCTTGTTTTCCTTCGTTCAAACCGTCTTAAACCCCGTTTCAGACGACCTCAAACCCGTCGTCCCTCAGCCCCAACCCGTTCTACCAAATCTACGAAGGCGCAGCCATTTCTCGGCGGCGGCGAAATCCGTTTTGCCAACTGCCCCTGCCCCGTCCTTCAAGCCCGATTGGAAAAAGCATCGCTGAAGACGCTGGCAACGCACCAAAGTCATGTTCGTCTGTTCGCTCCAACAACCCCAGCGGCAGCGTCCTGCAACTGAAGACTGGCAAGAAATATTCGATCGCATAGACAAATACGGTTTCATCATCGCTTCCGACGAATGCTATTCCGAAATCTATTTCGACGGCAACAAACCCATAGGCGGCTTACAGGCGGCAGCACAATTAGGGCGCAGCAACCGCAATATCGTCATGTTCACCAGCCTCTCCAAACGTTCCAACGTTCCCGGACTGCGCTCCGGCTTTGTTGCAGGCGATGCCGAATTGCTTAAAAACTTCCTGCTCTACCGCACCTACCACGGCAGCGCAATGAGCATCCCCGTCCAACGCGCCAGCATCGCCGCATGGAACGACGAGGAACACGTCATCGCCAACCGCCGCCTGTATCAGGAAAAATTCGACCGCGTCATCCCCATTTTGCAGCAGGTATTCGATGTCAAACTGCCCGACGCATCGTTCTATATCTGGCTGAAAGTCCCCGATGGCGACGACTTGGCATTTGCTGAAAAATCTCTGGCAAAAAGCTGCCATCCAAGTCCTCCCCGGCCGCTTCCTCGCCCGCGATACCGAATGGGGTAACCCAGGCGAAGGCTACGTCCGCATTGCCTTAGTTGCCGATGTCGACAGCTGCGTCAAAGCCGCCGAAACCATCGTTTCCCTGTATCGCTGAATAAAGTGGCAGTTCAGCTAAAAGGTCGTCTGAAAACCCTCAAATCGAGTTTTCAGACGACCCTTTTCATGGGCATTTCAAATCAAGCCAAATTTTCCAGCATCCATTTGACGTAGCGCCCGACACCTGCTTTGACATCCAAAAATTCTTCCTTGTATCCGGCTTCGCGCAGTTTGTAGATGTCGGCTTAGAGTGAAGCTGGTATTTGCCTTTGAGCGCGTCGGGGAAGGGGATATAGCGGATAAGTTCTTCTTCATCAGCTCTTTTAAGCTCAGTTCAGGTTTGCCTCGGCGGCGCGGCAGGCGTTGACGGTGGCGGCGGCGAGTTCGTTGAACTGTTGGCTGCGGCCGGTGCCGAGGTTGTAGATGCCGGAGAGATTGGGAGTGGTCGAAGAAGCAGAGGTTGACTTTGGCGACGTCTTCGACGCCGACGAAGTCGCGGGTTTGTTCGCCGTTGCCGTAGCCGTCGTTGGCACCGAACAGGTTGACATAACCGTGTTCGCGGTATTGGTTGAAATGGTGGAAGGCGACGGATGCCATGCGGCCTTTTGTGTTGTTCGTGTTGTCCGTAAACGTTGAAGTAGCGGAAGCCGACAACTCGGGCGGTCAGGCCTTCTTTCATGCGGCGGCGCAATACTTGGTCGAAACAGGAATTTGGAGTAGCCGCAGACGTTGAGCGGTTTTTCAGTCTCGCGCTCTTCGCGAAAGATTTCGCCTTTGCCGTGCACGGCGGCGCTGGAGGCGTAGAGGAAGGGATGCGTTCGTCCCTGACACCAGTCCAGGAGGTCGAGCGTGTACTGATAGTTGTTGTCCATCATGCAGAGGCCGTCGGTTCATGGTGTCGGAACATGCGCCTTGGTGGAAGACGGCTTGACTAGCTTTCGTAAGGCAGAAGATGGCCGCGCACTTGGCGGATGAATTCGTGTTTGTCGAGATAGTGTGCGATTTCGCACTCGGCAAGGTTTTTGAATTTTTCGCCACGGGTCAGGTTGTCAACGGCGACGATGTCGGTGATGCCGCGTTGGTTGAGGGCTTTGACGATGTTGCTGCCGATAAAGCCGGCCGCGCCTGTTACGATGATGGTCATATTGGCCTTTGATTTTTGGTTTAGCGAAACTCATTGCACTCGTTTTCCAGACGACCCTGGAAAGATGGGGTCGTCTGAAAAAGAAATTACTGCTCTTCCAATGCTTTGTTCAACTCTGCAAACGAGCAAACCGCCGTACGCTGAGTTTGGCGACGACGACGCCGGCGGCGGTATTGGCGAGGTGCATGGCTTCGGGCATGGTGTAGCTCTGCCGCCAGCCCCAAACCCACTCCGGCAATGACGGTGTCGCCTGCGCCGGATACGTCGTAAACTTCTTGGGCGCGGGTAGGCTGGTAAATGGGTTCGCCTTCGCTGAACAGGGTCATGCCCTCTTCGCTTCGGGTCAGTAAAACGGCGGTCAGGTCGAGGTGGCGGCGCAGGTTTTGCGCTTTTTCGGTCAGCTCGCTTTCGTTTTTCCAACTGCCGACCACTTCTTTCAATTCGGCGCGGTTAGGCGTAATCAGCGTAGCGCCGGCGTATTTTTCGTAATCAGTCGCCTTTGGGGTCGATTAATGCTGTTTTACCTGCGTGTTTTCGCCCAATCTATCATGTCGGAGATGTGCGACAGGCCGCCTTTGCCGTAGTCTGAAAAATGATTGCGTCGTATTCGGGCAGGATTTCACGGTATTGCTGCTTGATTTGCTCCAACACTTCGCGGTTGGGATGTTCTTCAAAATCAAGACGGATAAGCTGCTGGTTGCGGGCGACGACGCGCAGTTTGACGGTGGTGGCGATTTGTTTGTCGCGCATCAGATAGGGAGGCAACGCCGTCTTGCGCCATCAGCGCATCGAGCGCGTTGGCGGCGCTCCATCGTCGCCGGTTACCGACAACAGCCCAGCTTTGCCGCCCAACGAAGCGATGTTGCGCGCAACGTTCGCCGCCCGCCCGCGCGTTGGTCGATACGTCCGATTTTCGCCACCGGCACGGGCGCTTCAGGCGAATACAGGACACGTCGCCAAACCAATAGCGGTCGAGCATCACGTCGCCGACAACCAGGACTTTGGCTTGTGCGAAACGGATTTGAGGGTTTTTGTTGGAACTTGGCGGGCATTTTGTCTCCGGTATTAAAAATTTTTCTGTCAGGCTGTTGGGTGTCAGATGATTTACTCTAAACTGAAAAATATCTTGGGGTTCATACACCTGCATTGAATGTTCAGACGACCTCAAAGCGTCTTTCAACATCGCTCGCGCCAATATCTCAACGGCAAGCGGGCGTTGGTTTTTCAGCAGACCGATGCGGTTGAGCACGTTCAAAATCCGTTCGGTCAACCTTTTTCGCCCAAGCGGTCGCTGTTTGGGCGAATCAGCAATGGCGGACGGAAAATGATGAGAGCGCGGAAAGTTCAAACGCAGTCAATGCCTCGCTCCAATTCGCCTTTCATCCTTGGATAAAACAGGCGTGAAGTGGCATTGGCGCCGGAAGCGGAAACCAAAACCAAGGTATTCACGCCGTTTTCTCGTGCGGCTTTGGCAAACTCAAGATCTGCTTCATAACCGACAGCCCATTGCGCCTCTGTCGCTGCCTGCCGCTTTCAAAGTCGTGCCTGCTATGGGCAAAACAGCACTATCACCCTGCACTTCATCACGCCATGTTTCAATCTCGGGCAAAATCAATCTGATGAGCGTACAGCTGTGATGGAAAAATCGACGGTTCTGCGTCCGAAGCAGTCTGATATGCTCGATTTCCGAATGTGTTGTCAGCAAGGGCAACAGGACTGCCTGTTGCGCCAGCTGCCCTGATGACGATGGCTCTCATATTTCAGACGACCTTAAGCGTTCGCCACGCGGTTCACTTCGCGCAATACGGCTACCGGATCGGCGGCTTTGGGTAACAGGGCGGCCCATCACCAGATAAGTCGACCCTGCCGCCAATGCTTCGGCGGGCGTCGCGATGCGGCGTTGGTCGTCGTTGTTGCCGGCAACGTCCAAGCGGATGCCGGGCGTTACCAAGACAAAATCCTTTCCCAATTCGCGGCGCAGCGGCGCGGCTTCTTGGGCGGAGCAGACCACGCCGTCCAAGCCCGAACTTTGCGCCAGTTTCGCCAAGCGGATGACGTGTTCTTCAGGGCGATGTTCACAACCGATTTCGCCAAATCGCTTTGTTCCATGCTGGTCAACACGGTTACGCCGATTAAGAGCGGCTTCGTGCCGTATCCGGCAACGGCTTCGGCGGCGGCTTCCATCATGCGGCGGCCGCCCGATGCGTGCATATCGACCATCCACACACCCATGTCGGCGGCGACTTTGCAGGCTTGCGCGACGGTGTGGGGAATGTCGCGGTATTTCAAATCAAGAAAGAGTTTGAAGCCCCGATGAATCATGGGCTTTCCGCCAAACTGCGCCCCGTGGCGGTAAACAGTTCTTGCCGATTTTTGATTTGGCACAACGTCTGGATCGAGGTTGCGGACGAATCCGAGCGTGTCTTTTTCGTTGGCAAAATCTAGCGCAACGATGACCGGGTGCGTTGTTGCGAGTTTGGAAGTCGGTGATTAAAAGGATTCATGGTGTTTTCGTTTCGGGTTTTCAGACCTTATCGTCTTTTCGCAGTATAGTGGATTAACTTAAACTGGTACGACGTTGCCTCGCCTTAGTGCTCAAAGAACGATTCTCTGGGTGCTGAAGCACCGTGAATCGGTTCCGTACTATCTGTACTGTCTGCGGCTTCGTCGCCTGTCTCTGATTTAAAAAGTTAATCCACTATAACAACGTAAATTCAAACCGTGGTCGGCATTGATGTCCACCCCACGCGGACTCAAGCCCCCGACAAACTGTTTCGGATAAATTTGAACGTCATCAGCCGTCATTCCTGCGCAGGCGGAATCCGATGATAAAACTCAGTTCATCAGATTTAAACAGCGATTGCCCAAATTCAGAAATGGACTCTCGCCTGCGCGGGAATGACGCCGAATGATTATTTTTCGGTTTGCAACACGCTGTTTATCAAAGCTAGGTCGTCTGAAAACCTTGATTTTCTGTTTTCAGACGACCTTTTCGATTTATTTGCCCAATGCGCCCAATATTTCGGCTTTCACGGCTTCTACCGGCTGAGTGCCGTCAACCTTGATGATGTTTCGGCGCGTGTTCGCCTTCCAGCTTGCTGCTGAAAAATCGACCAGCACTTCCGGTTTGCTCGTGGTACACGGCAAGGCGTTTTTTGACGGTTTCTTCTTTGTCGTCGTCGCGCTGAATCAAATCTTCGCCGGTTACGTCGTCTTTTGCCTTTCGACTTTTGAGGCGGATTGTAGGTAACGTGGTAGGTGCGGCGGAAGCTAGCTGAACGCGGCGGCCGCTCATGCGGTCGACAATCACGCTGTCGGGTACGTCGATTTCAACGACCGCGTCCAAACCACGCCCGCTTCAACCATCGCTTCGGCTGTGCTGCCAGCGTGCGCGGGAAACCGTCGAACAGGAAACCGTTTTTGCAGTCGTCTTGCGCGATGCGCTCTTTCACCATGCCGATGATGATGTCGTCGCGCACCAAGCCGCCTTCGTCAATGATCGCTTCCAAACCCCAGCGGCGTGCCTGCTTTAATCGCAGCGCGGAGCATATCGCCGGTGGAAATTTGCGGAATGCCGAACGCAGCAGTGATGAATTGTGCCTGAGTGCTTTTGCTCGCGCCCGGCGCGCCTAACAATAATACTTTCATGGGTGTTCCTTCTTGTTAAGTGATATGGATTTGAAACGTGATTCAAATGATTTTACACGGCTTGCGTTTATCGTTCAAAACTTCAGACGGCCTGTTCTGCGCCGAAATGTTTCCATGCGTCATCGCGCATTTCGGCAAACCATGTGTCTTCGGGAAACCGCGCCAACGCGTCTTTCAAAGTGGAAAAGCAGGTTTTGCGATAAAGTCTTCGCCAAATACTCTTCCTCGTTGGCTTCCGACGCCTTGTCCGCCTGCTGCGCCAAACCGAGCGCGCGGGTTTGATGCCCGTGTGCCAGATAGTTGAGCGCAATCACCTTTTGCGCCCAAAGCTGCGGAATTTCAGGGCTGTCTTGCAGCAATACTGACAAAATCGACACGGCAACCGTCAGCCTGCCGCCGTTTAAGCGCAAATCCAGCGAACGGTTGGGCGGCAGCGTACTGAGCGTTTCCGCCATACGGAACCAAAAACTCGCCGCCGGCTTCGTTCGGTGCAGCGGCTTTCAGCATTCATAGTTAAACTCTTGGTCGTCGTTTTGAACCAGCAGGGCAACATCGGCAAGCAGTTTTTGCTTCTTCAGCGGCTCAAATGGCGTAAATCGGTCATAAAGTGCCTTTCTGTTGGTGTTTGGGTAGAACGGAATTATCGGGTTGTTGATTCTATTTTTCAAATAAACTATTTTTCGTTCTAAGGTTGTATTCCATCTTTCGTAATTTGGTTAATTTTTCTAATTCTTCTTTTTGGTATTTCAACTGGTTTTTGATGAATATTTATCTTCATAGTAAGAAAATCTTGGTAGATTTGGTAGGACTGATGAAGAATCTTGTGAAGAATTATATTTATTACTTTCTTTTAGAACTTTATAGATAGAGCTTGCAATTTTTATATACATGACTTCTTAGCATTTTTCCTGTTCCTGTCCAGTATTGTTTAGTTTTTCGTTAGAAAAACCGCAACCGTGACCAAAAGTGATTTCTGTAATTTTTATTGGGAAGATCAGTATTATTCTTTGTATATTGATTCATCTCTCCATATTTCGATTGCCCTATGCTCTTGCTCATATTCCCAAACCTCACTTTTTCTCCGCATTATATTTTTCCAAACCATTATTAAATTCTTTTTACCAATTCTTCAGTATTTTCAAAGAAATATTTTTGGCTTATACTCACTTTCTTGACATATTTTCAAATTGATATCAATAGTGAAAAGTCAATCCAGACACAGCTTTTGATAACGAGCCCATCAATCTCCGTTAGTATCTATAATTTTACGTGAGGAAAAACAACAGATACCCACTCTTCTTTCCCATGAAAAATATCATTTTATTACTTCCTCATCGATATCGCTGGAAAGGAAACCAAATAAACGCATTCATCAATATCATTGAAATATTTATAATTCTGAGCAAAAAGAGTCTTGAATTTTCAAAAATATCTTTTGTATATTCATTCTTCTCCCAAAACTCTTTAAAATCATAATTTTTCTATAATTTAAGCTTTTAAATTTAGAATATTCATTATTTTCCATTTTCTTCCTGTTTGTTTTTCATTTCCTATAAAGATTGAATTCGTTTTCCTAGTAGTCCCAGTAGCGGGTTGATCCCTCGCCACGGTTAACCTTTCAAAGAAAGAGGATTGAGTTATTGAAGCTCGTCGTTTTCAGACGACCTCAAAAGACAGCGCGGACCCCTGTCCAAATCCTTCCTGCGTATCACACCGGCGGCTGGGGCTTCTTTGGCGGTTTCGACGGCAATCGGGCAGCCGTGCCACAGGACGCGCAGCTGTCCAACGATTCGATGGTTTCCAGCGGCCGAGACGCTCATTTCGGCGATAGCGTTGCGGAAGCCGCGCGCGGTGAGGCGTAAATGCCGATATGGCGCAGGACGGCGGTTTTCGGCGGGCAACTCGCGTTTTTCGGCACGCATGGCATCGCGCGGATAGGGAATCGGGGCGCGGCTGAAGTAGATGGCGTTGCGGTTTTGTCGAGGACGACTTTGACGACGTTGATTCTGACAATCTCGTCGAAATCGTGCACTCGTGCGCCGCGGTTGCCATCTGCACGTTGTTTTCCACCAAGAGCTTCGGCGGTGCGGTCGATGAGTTCGGGGGCAATCAGCGGCTCGTCGCCCCTGTGCTGTTGACGACCACCAGATGTTGCGGCAGCTTCGATGCGGCGGCGGCTTCGGCAAAAGGCGCGTCGTGCCGCTTTCGTGCCGGTTTGAAGTCATGACGACTTCGACGCCGTGCGCCTGACAGGTCGTCTGAATATCGGGATGATCCGTGGCAACGACGACGCGCGCCGCTTTGCTTTTTGCCGCCTGTTCGGCAACGCGCACGACCATCGGTTTGCCGTGAATATCCGCCAAGGCTTTTTCCGGGCAGGCGCGATGAATCCAGCCGCGCCGGAATCAATACGACGAATCTCGGTCGCTTTGAGTTCCTCTTCGCTCAACGCTCGTGCTTTGCGTTTCTTTCCAGCATGTAGGGAATGCCGTCTTTAATCGGATAAGCAAGCTTCGCCTGACGGCTCCACACCCTGTTTGTCCTGATGATATTCCAGCCTGCCTTTTGGTAACGAGGGCAGACGAGGATGTCTAAGAATCCATGGGTTTCTTTCGGGTTTGATGGTTTTAGCGAAGCTCGCTTCGCTCGTTTTGGCGAAACTTGTCGCTCGTTTTCAGACGACCTCAAGCGGCATTATTTTCTCATGCCGGTTTGTTAGGCTGTTTGGCGCAGGCTTGCAGGGATTTTTGCCTTTCGCACGTGATTTGTGGTTCACGTCCGGGTTTGCGCTTTGGTTGGATTGGGTGTATTTGCCGGTAAGGATGTCCATCATGGGTTTCACGCGTTGCCTCAAGATAGCGCTGACGTTTTTGTCCATTATCGATTGACCTACCGCCGTGCTGTAGCCAATCAATGCGTTGACTTCTTCTGCGTATAAACCGTCTTCATGCCGTCCAAAGTCGCTTTACGCAATTGGGCGCACTTGCGGCGTAGCCGGTTTCGGCAATCGTTGGTTTTGCGCACGCATCAAGACTGCTTCCAACTGCGGACGTTTGTCTTCCGGCGCATCTTTCAAAATTTCTGGCATTCGGATCGGAAAAGTACAATGCCTTCCATACTTTGGAAAAGACTGGTCTAACAGGGCATCCATCTTCTGCACTTCAAACAGAACGCTCCAGCGATCGCATCGCTGGGTGTAGCGGCAAATGCGTTGGCACACAATGCAAAAGGCAGTAAGGGGCAACAACAGGGTTTTCAATTTCATCTTTCTCTCCTTCTAAAAACAAAAATACAAATGTTCAGACGATGTTTTCAAATAAGACGGCTTGTCGGGCATGAATGCCCGACCTACAGAAATATTTTTCAGACGACCTCTTCGGCAAGACCTAACTGCTCCGACACAAATTTCGCCAAATCAGGTTCGATTATCGCACAAACGGGCAACACGCATACATGGTTCATATTGAGGCCGTCTGAAAACTTGACCGCATCCTTTTCCGTAATAATGATTGCGTCCGCATCGGGCAAATCTGCCGCTGCGATGTCGGCATGATCGGGCAGCGCGACGGTTTGGTTCAACGTGATGCCCATGTTTCCGCAACGAATCAAAAAAGCGCTCCGGTTTGGCGATACCCGCCACGGCGGCGACGGTTTGGTTTTTCAGACGACCTGTATCCGGTATTTCGGACGGCTTGTTCAAACGGTAAATCTGTCCCATTTCGATGCGGCTGTGAAACATATTTTCAGACGGCGCAAACGACGCATCCGCTTGACCGCCGCTGACGACGACCGCATCCATCGAATCCAGCCGCGACAAAGGTTCACGCAAACTGCCGTTGGGCAGCAAATCCAAATCCGTGCGCCCCGTATCCGCCGCCGGAAACACCGCGATTTCACATCCCGCCGCAGGGCGTAATGCTGCAAACCGTCGTCCGCCACAATCAGCCCTGATGTCGGGGATGCGCCGCCAGCAACGCCCTGCCTGCCTGTGCACGGCTGCTGCCTACCGCCGTCGGCACGCCGGTTTTACGGAACAGCAGCAAAGGCTCGTCGCCCGCATCTTCCGCACGGCTCGCGGCATTCAATACATGAACCGCCCTGCTTTTGCGCCCGTAGCCCCGGCTGATGATGCCGACCTTGACGCCTTTTTCCTGCAAACCCGACACCAGCGCGGCGACAATCGGCGTTTTCCCGTCCCGCCCGCGTGGATATTGCCGACCACGACCACGGGTACGGTGGCAGCTTTTTCGCTTTTCAGACGACCTGAAACGAAATCATCGCGCCGTTTTGCCGCAATTTTGGCGAAAAGTTTGGATAAGGGTTTGAGCAGGAAAGATAAAAACGGATTGGGGCGTTGCCAATGGCGTTCGATGATTTGATGGAGTTTGGGCATTCGGGCATCTTTTGGAGTAGTGGATAAAGGAAATATCCAAAACAGGCAAACCTTATTTTTGGATAGTTCACTTTCCTAAATTATCAATAGAAAGTTTTTCTGACTGAGCACATTAATTAATTTTTTCAATATGGTCATCCGATAATTTCAGAATGGATTTGAAAGAATTGATTATTGCTTTTTGGTTTTTGGTTTATTTTAACTGACTTATTAAAAATTTCTGTACTGCATTCAGTATCTTAATATCTTCTTCTTTGCTGATAATATCAATCCGTTTCGAATTTGAATCTCCAAAGGAAAAGGGGCATATTCTATCTTGTCGCCTTTGATACGTATCAATGTACTGGGATTCGCAGTATTTTAAAAATATCATCTAATGTATTTTCTTCCACTTCCAAACAAAAATATTTTGAGATTGCGAACGCAGAACATTTCTAGCGCCCCTGTACCGTTTGCTACTTTTTGATTCAATCAGCTTGCACGTCAACTCCTCTAAAAATATCGTACTGCTAATGTGATAATTCACAAAATTAGTATCAGGATTGAACGAAATCAGTTTTTATTAAGCATACTGGATAATTTTTCCCAACTATTTCATTTTGTTGTTCTTGATTAAAGGGGATTAATTCTTGATGCACAAAACAGAATGCAAGCGCGATTCCAAATTGTGAAAAACGGTCGGTCTGAAAGCACTGGGCGGAATTAATGCTGCAATTACCTTTCGTCACATGAATTAATAAATGTGGGAGATTGATGTAAGCAACAGGTTCAGAATACACACTTTCCGCTTCTTCACGGCAGTGCTTATCCTTTGAAAGATTAGGTTCTTGTCCTATCTGTTGTTTTTCATTTCCAATAACAATTCCTCATTCTTCCCTGCATCCTCAAACTTCCCAATCTGACAATACCCTTACACAAATGCGCATCTTCCAAATGTTCAACTAAAACATCAAATCCCCCGTCCCTCGAAAGAATGCATATCAATGCCTCCTTGTCCTGTTCCGGATCTTGCCTAAATAATAGGCAAGATAAAAATCCAAAGCATTTTTGCCTGTCTTTTGCACCCGTAAAGAAATGAACATTTTTTCCAAACCTGCATAAGGCTTCGCAAAGCTCCACCGATAAAGTTTTTGTTGCAGCTTTTCCCAGAAAAAGCCAGATATGGCAGTTTTCTTCACTCCACTCCGCTCAATTGCGATGCTTCCGGTTGGACGTTTTCAAAAATCAATCAAAATATGTTTCATAACATGTATCCCTGTAATGTTTTTCGTTTATAGGTTGGACAATATACTATTAAAATAATATCCGGCAAAGACTTCTTTCAGACGACCTTTCCGCATACAAACCTCGTCTGAAACCCCTATAATCAACCTTTCCCCCTTTCTCCCCGCTCGATGTCCGAACTCTTCGCGCCCTCCTCATTTCCGTATCCGAACTCAACGCCCTCGCCAAAGCCTTGCTGGAAGACCATCTTGCCGGCTTGTGGATTGCGGGCGAAGTGTCCAACCTGACCCGTGCCGCCAGCGGGCATTATATTTCTCGCTGAAGACAGCCGCGCGCAGGGTGCGTTGCGCCATGTTCAAAGGTGGCGGCGCGTTTGGCGAAACCTTTGAAAGAAGGCGACCATATCGAAGTGGCGGGCAAAATCAGTATTTACGAAGCGCGGGAGAATTTCAGATTACGGTGAACGAGGTGCGGCTCAAGGCTTTGGGGCAGCTTTACGAAGCTACGAGCGGCTGAAGGCGCAGTTGCAGGCGGAAGGTGCGTTTGCGGCGGAACGCAAGAAACCTTTACCCGCCCGCCCACAATGTATCGGCATCGTAACCAGTCTGGCGGCGGCGGCATTGCGCGATGTCGTTACCACCCTTGAAAACGCCGCGCCTGAAATTCCCGTCATCGTTTATCCGACCGCCGTTCAAGGCGCAGGGCAGCGAGTTTCAGATTGCACAAGCGATTAAAACCGCATCGCAACGCGCCGAGATGCGATGTGTTGATTGTCTGTCGCGGCGGCGGCGGCATTGAAGACCTGTGGGCGTTTAACGAAGAACCGGTCGTGCGCGCCATCGAAGCCTGCGCGATTCCGGTCGTCAGCGGCGTGGGACACGAAACCGATTTCACGCTCGCCGACTTCGTCGCCGACGTACGCGCGCCCACGCCGACCGGCGCGGCGGAACTGGTCAGCCCCAACCGCCAAGAATCGTGCACCGCCTCGCCCAAGCCAAAGGCCGTCTGAAAACCGTTTTGAACAACGCTATTTCGATGCCAGCCAAAAGCTCGACTGGCTCGCGCGGCAAATCCGCCACCCGCGCCAAAAACTCGACGAACAGCGCACCTACATCCACAAACTGGCGCAAACCCTGTCCCACTCGATGACGCAAAACGTCCGCGCCCACACCGCCCGTTTCGAACGCCAAACCCTAAGCCCTGCAACATTTCCGCCCTGATATTTCCGTTTACCGGCAAGACATCGACCGTTTTCAGACGACCTTGTCGCACGCCTTCCGCCAACTGCTCGCACACCGCCGCCAAACCCTGACCGCCCAAACCGCCCTGCTCGAAGCCGTCTCGCCGCAGCAGATTCTGGAGCGCGGCTTCTCCGTCGTCAAAAACACACGCGGACAAGTCATCCGCAACGCCGACGCTTTGAAAGCAGGGCAGAAACTGCACATCACTTTTGCCGACGGCGAAGACCGACGTGCGCGTGACCAAAGAGCAGGCGCAGCGGGGATTGTTTGATTAACCGTCGGCTTGACTGAGAAAGGTCGTCTGAAAACAGAGTCGATTAAAACAGAAACTGCTCTTGCCGTCATTCTCACGCAGGCAGGAATCCGGAGATTTGGAATAATGGCGTTCCTAATCCTTCCGAAAACCAAAAATTCGAATTCCCGCCTGCGCGGGGCCAGTGGTTCTGATGCTTTTTCTTTGCGCTTATTTTTGAACATGTTTGTTTTGACAAAAATTTGATCCGCCTGTTTTCAGACGACCCGTCCCCTCACGGATCCAGTTTTCCGATATGGCACAAATGCCGAGTCAGCAGACCGATGATGATTTTCGCGGGCTAAGCCCTACGTTATACGCTGTTCTTTGGTTGTTCGGATTTGATCAAAAATACGGCAATTTACGGCTGATTGTTCCTGTTTTTAGAAAGACAGCAAAACTCATATTTCGGTAAAAAGGTCGTCTGAAAATGAACAAACCCAAGCTGTATTCACACATTTTCAGACAACCTCCTGCAGATTCCGGAATCATTTTCATCTCAATACGGTATAATCCCTCTCATCTGCCTTTGTACTGCATCATCAAACGATTATGGACGATACATGCAAAACCAACCGCCAATCCCGCTGCAAATTCGCTGCGCCCGGCAACAGTATTTACCTGCTGCCCTAACTCCTTTCACCATCGCCGCGTTGTTCTGCGCCTTTTTCGCCATTACCCAATCCATGCACGGGCGTTATGAGACGGCGGCGATCGCAGTATTCCTCTCCATGCTGCTCGACGGTATGGACGGGCGCGTAGCGCGGCTGACCAACAGCCAAAGCGCATTCGGCGAACAGCTCGACAGCCTTGCCGACATGGTCAGTTTCGGCGTTGCGCCTGCATTGATTATTTACAAATGGCAGCTTTGGCAGTTTCGGCAAAAATCGGTTATTCCGTCGCCTTCATCTACTGCGCCTGCGCCGCCCTGCGCCTCGCCCTCTTCAACACGCTCATCGGCAAAGTCGATAAACGCTGGTTTATCGGCGTCCCCAGTCCGACCGCCGCCGCGTTGATTGTCGGCCTGATTTGGGTCAACCACAGCGTCGAACGCTTCCCCGGCGTACATTGGTGGGCATTGGGCATCACACTTTTCGCCGGTATTTCCATGATTGTCCAAATCCCGTTTTTGGAGCTTCAAAGAAATCAATATCCGCCGCCAAGTCCCGTTTATGGGCATGGTGCTTGCCGTGTTGGTCTTGCTCTTCATCAACTGGAAACCTTCGCTTGTACTTTTCTCTGTTTTTCCTGGGTTACAGCCTCTCCGGCTACATCATGGCGGTATGGCGCTGGTTGAAAAACGCCGTCAAAAACCAAAAAGGTCGTCTGAAAAAAATGTGGACTTGGGACATCATCTTCTCCCTGCTCGCCGTCGGAAGCGCGGCGGGCTTTATTGCAGGATTGTTCGGCGTAGGCGGCGGCACATTGATTGTCCCCGTCGTCTTGTGGGCGCTGCAACTGCAAGGCATCAGCAGCCACCCCTACGCCCAACATCTCGCCATCGGCACATCCTTCGCCGTGATGGTGTTCACTACCTTCTCAGCATGTACGCCCAGCATAAAAAGCGCCATCGACTGGCAGACCGTCCGCCGCATGACCCTCCATGATATTCGGCGTACTGATCGGCGCGGTTACCGCCAAATACATGCCCTACCCGCGCCCTGCAAATCTTCTTTATCGCATTCCTGACCCTCATCGCCCTCAAAACCCTAGCCGACTCCAAACCCAAAGCCTCGCGCCACCTGCCCGCCCTAACCGGCCTGAGCGCGGTCGGCACATTGTTCGGCGCAGCTTCGAGCTGGGTCGGCATCGGCGGCAGCGGCTCGCTGTCCGTCCCCTTCCTGATGTATTGCAACTTCCCTGCCCACCGTGCCATCGGGACATCCTCCGGCCTTGCCTGGCCGATTGCGCTCGCCAGGCACAATCGGCTATCTCGTTACCGGCTGGAACGTTTCCCGACCTGCCACACGGCTCCGGCGGCTTCCTCTATCTACCCGCCGTCGCCATCCCTCAGCATCGCCACCATGATTTGCGCTCCGCTCGGCGTCAAAATCGCGCACAAACTCCCCGCCCGCCAGCTCAAAATCTCCTTCGGCATCATGCTGCTGCTGATTGCCATAAAATGGCTTGGAACCTTGTCCGTTGAATTTTTCCCAAAACGCCGCCATCATTAAAAGGTCATCTGAAAACGGGCATGGCGGGTTACGCCGAAACCATCCACATTTTTCAGACGACCTTTCGCACTTAACCCTCGTTTCAACACCCCAAATTCTTTTTAAAATACCGCCTGATTTGAATTTAACCGAGAGACCGAACTTCATGAACCCACATCAAACCGTCGAACGCGAAGCCGCCACCGCCTTTGCCGCCGCAGGCATCGCCGACAGCCCCGTTGTCTTGCAGCCGACCAAAATGCCGAACACGGCGATTTCCAAATCAACGGCGTGATGGGTGCGGCGAAAAAGCCAAACAAAATCCGCGCGAGTTGGCGCAAAGGTTGCCGAAGCATTGGCGGGCAATGCCGTGATTGAAAGCGCAGAAGTGGCCGGTCCCGGGCTTCATCAACCTGCGCCTGCGCCCCGAATTTCTCGCCCAAAACATTCATACGGCCTTGAACGACGCGCGTTTCGGCATAGCAAAAACCGACAAACCGCAAACCGTCGTCATCGACTATTCCTCGCCCAATCTAGCAAAAAGAGATGCACGTCGGCCATCTGCGTTCCCAGCATCATCGGCGACAGCATTTCGCGCGTGTTGGAATTTATGGGCAACACCGTCATCCGTCAAAACCACGTCGGCGACTGGGGTACGCAGTTCGGCATGTTGGTCGCTTATTTGGTTGAGCAGCAAAAAGACAATGCCGCGTTCGAGCTGGCGGACTTGGAGCAGTTTTACCGCGCCGCCAAAGTGCGCTTTGACGAAGACCCTGCCTTTGCCGACACCGCGCGCGAATACGTTGTGAAGCTGCAAGGCGGCGATGAAACCGTGTTGGCGTTGTGGAAACAGTTTGTCGATATTTCGCTCTCGCACGCCCAAGCCGTTTACGACACGCTGGGCTTGAAGCTGCGCCCTGAGGACGTGGCGGGCGAATCGAAATACAACGACGATTTGCAGCCCGTGGTCGATGATTTGGTTCAAAAAGGTCTGGCGGTCGAAGACGACGGCGCGAAAGTCGTGTTCTTGGACGAGTTAAAAACAAAGAAGGCGAACCCGCCGCATTTATCGTGCAAAAACAAGGCGGCGGCTTCCTCTACGCCTCCACCGATTTGGCTTGCCTGCGCTACCGCATAGGTCGTCTGAAAGCCGACCGCCTGCTGTACGTCGTCGACCACCGCCAAGCCCTGCACTTCGAACAACTTTTCACCACTTCCCGCAAAGCAGGCTATCTGCCGGAAGATGCAAAAGCCGAGTTTATCGGCTTCGGCACCATGATGGGCAAAGACGGCAAACCGTTCAAAACGCGCAGCGGCGACACCGTGAAACTGGTTGACCTGCTGACCGAAGCCGTTGAACGTGCCACCGCTTTGGTGAAGAAAAATCCCGAATTGGGCGCGGACGAGCCGCTAAAATCAGCAAAACCAGTCGGCATCGGCGCGGTCAAATACGCCGATTTGAGCAAAAACCGCACCAGCGATTATGTGTTCGACTGGGACGCCATGCTCTCGTTTGAAGGCAACACCGCCCCCTACCTGCAATACGCCTACACCCGCGTGCAAAGCGTGTTCCGCAAAGCAGGCGAATGGGACGCAACCGCGCCAACCATTTTGACCGAACCGCTGGAAAAACAGCTTGCCGCCGAGCTGCTGAAATTCGAAGACGTGCTGCAAAGCGTGGCGGACACGGCATATCCGCACCACCTCGCCGCCTACCTCTACCAAAACCGCCACCCTGTTCAGCCGCTTCTACGAAGCCTGCCGATTCTGAAATCAGAAGGCGCAACCCGCAACAGCCGCCTGCAACTGGCGAAGCTCGCCGGCGACACGCTGAAACAAGGCTTGGTTTGCTAGGGCATTGATGTTGGATATGATGTAAATCATATCTTCCCGATAACAAAGATGATATGTTACCCGTCAACAAGTCAAATGGGATAAATTTGTAAGTTAATATTTTATATGGTTATTTTTATTTTACGCTTTTTGACGATATGACAATACACGGTTACATTTTCTGTAACCGTTTTTCTTTTTGTTTGGTTTGCCTTTTAGTTTTACGCCTGCGCCGCTTTGTGCCGCGTGCTGTCGTAGGGCTTGCCCGTTTTGACGATGTAATAGGCCAGCTTCGCCCGGTTTGCGCATGATGGCGACGATGATGACCATTTTGGGCTTACCCGCGTTTGTCAGGTTACGGACTAGTTGCGGGAATGCGCCCGTCCGATGAGGCGACAAGGGCGGGCATATACAGGAAGCGTTTAACCGGCGATGTCCGTAGCGGCTCAATCTGCCTTTCTTGTTTACGCTCGTCCCGGACTGTTCGGTCTGCGGGCTTAGTCCTGCGTATGATACGAATTGGTTTGCGGTCTGGAAGGTTTTGTCTATTAGTTGGGCGTACAGTATTGCGGCGGTGTCTGCCTATGCCTGATATGGTTTGAAGGTTCTGATAATGGCCGTCGTCTTGCCTGCTTTGATTTGTCGCGTCTATTGCGGTTTGGGTTTTTCTATTTTTCCTGATAGGCTTGTATAAGGTCTTGATGGATCGCCTGTATCATTTCGTCATCTGAACTGTGCAGGCGGTTTTGATTGTTTCTGATGGTCTTTAAGTTGCTGTTTCAGATTAATAAGCTTTTTGAAGATAGCGATTTTTAGGCTTGCTGCTACGGTGTGATTTTTGTCCGCATGCCGTTTGGTGTATTCAGCAATCAGGTTTGAATCAGCTTTTGTCGGTCTTCGTGCGATTAAACTGACTTTTGCCATAGTCTTTGATTTTCAGAGGATTTGCATGACGTAAACGGTGTGGGTTTCTGACAGATTTTCGGCGGCGGCTTGCAGTATATACTCGTTGCTTCCATGCCTGTGACGCATTTTCTAACCTTTTGTTTGCCTTTATCCATTCTTTTGATGCTTTGGAAGCCTTCCCAATTGTTGCCGACCCTGCAGCATAGTAGAGTACCCGTCGGTTTTATGCAGTGTTGCGTCTATGGTTTTGCGATATATCCAATCCGATTGTATTCATGATGGGATTTTCCTTATTTATTCAGCCTGTTGCGGCTATGATGATTCAATTTCAAGGATGGTGAAAGGCGGTCGGCATTTCTTTGTTAGCGGCTTTACTGCCCGGGTCGTTTATCTGCCTGACCGCCACGGTCTTTTGTTTCTGCGCATCATAAACCCGCAAACCGTCTTTTTAAATGCAGTTTGCGGGTCGTCTAAAACAGATTTTCAGACGACCTTTTTATCTTCTTTGCCCCTTAGGCTATACTGTCGGAAAATATTTTCAATTCCGACAATTCTTTTATGCCCGATTTTCCTCCCCGTCCTGCCTGCCGAACTGGCAGGCGACGCTTGAACACCTCCGCCTCTCCCTGATTGCCCTGCTTTGCGCCGTCGCGCTTGCCGTCACCGCTGGCCGTGGCTGGCGGACAAACGGCGTTAGGGCGAAGGTGTTTTGCAGGTAACCAATATCCTGCAAACTATTCCGTCCTCGCGCTGCTCGGTTTGCTGATTCCTTTGTCGGCATCGGTTCGCCGCCGGTTTTGATTGCGCTGACGCTCACGCCCTGTTGCCGATTTTTCAGAACACCTATCTCGGTTTGAGCCAAATCGATCCCCGCCATCAAAGAAGCGCACACCGCGTTCCGGCTTTGTCCCGTTGGCAGGCGTTGTGGCGCATTGATTGCCGATGGCGCTGCCCGCCATGATTTCCGGCATCCGCACCGCGTCCGTATTGATTATCGGCACGGCGACACTCGCCGCGCTTATCGGCGCGGGCGGCTTGGGCAACCTGATTTTGCTCGGCATCGACCGCAACAACATGGCGATGACGTTTACCGGCGCGTTGCTGTCCGCCCCTGCTCGCCGTATTGGTCAGCGGCGGCATCGGCATACTGCAAAAGTCGAAACATAAAATGCCGATTACCGCCGCCCTGCTTGCCATCCCTATCGCCATCGGTTTGGCGCCGATTTTTCAAACGAACCCATCCGCACAAAAATCACCATCGCAGGCAAACTCGGCAGCGAACCCGACATCCTCATCAATATGTACAAACAGTTGATTGAAAGAAAAATAATCCGCGCGCGCAAGTGATGCTGCAAACCCACTTTCGGCAAAACTTCATTTCTGTTCAACGCCTTAAAACAGCGGCGAAATTGATATTTATCGAATTTACCGGCACCGTCCTCGAAAGTCTGGTCAAAAGTCCCTGCCGAACAGCAAACCGCCGCCTTCGCCCGAACAGACCTACCAAACCGCCAAAGACCTGCTTGTCCGACAACACCGGCTGACCTTTTCTGCCGCCGATGGCATACCAAAACACCTACGCCTCGCTGTCAGCCAAGACTACGCCGCCGCGCATGACCCTGCACAAAATCTCCGACCTCAAACGTGCGCAAAACCAAATCCGCGCCGGCTTTTACCCTTGAATTTACCGACCGCGCCGACGGCTACAAAGGTTTGCAACAACACGGCATACAGTTTAGCCACCTCTCGACCCTCGAACCTCGCCCCTGCGCTAGCACCGCCCTCCCTAAACGGTAAAATCGACCTCGTCGAAGCCTGATTCCACCGACAGCGACCTCAAACAATACCGCCTCGCCGTCCTTTCAGACGACATCGCCCTTTTTCCTCCTACCAAGGCGCGCTGCTGATGAAACCGAGTTTGCCGAACAGCATCCCGACATCGTGAACGCATTGAACAAACTGGCAGGGAAAAATCAGCGAAGCCGAAATGACCGAAATGAACTACCGCGTGAAAGTGGGCGGAGAAAAACCGGCGGACGTGGCGCGGGATTATTTGGAAAAACGGTTTGATAAACGATAAGGGCATATGATTCAGGTCGTCTGAAAACGGTTTCATTTTGTTGAAACAGATTTTCAGACGACCCCTCGTTGCAATAAGCCGTTGATTAGACTATAGTGTCCTCGTCGATATAAACATCAAGGAAATGAATCATGAGCGGCAAATTAAGACCAAAATCAGCGGTAATGTAAAAGAAAAAGCCGGAGAAGTATTAAACGACTCCAAACTCGAAGCAGAAGGCTCGATCCAACAAGGCATCGGCAAAGTCAAAGAAGTTGCCGCCGACATTGAGGAAAAAGCAAGCGACGTATTGAAAAGGCAAAGAAGAAGCGGGACATCTGGTTGACGAGGCAAAAGAAAAGCCGAAAACCTGATTGACGACGTCAAAAAGCAAGTTCTAATCCATCCTTGTCTTAAACTATGTCAAAAGGCCGTTTGAAACACGATTTCAGACTTTGCCTTTATTCTCAGGCAGCGCAGCCACCCAAAAATCGCTTGTTCCCCATCATCAGACTTTCAGACGACCCCGCCGGATAAATTGGATGAATGAATCCAATGCTTTTAACGGTTTTGCCGAATCCCGACTCGAGATACGCATCGTTCAACCCTCAACAGGAGAAACACCATGCCTTCCGCCAAACTCATCCAAAAACTCAAACCCGCCCTGCAAAACCCGCCTCCGCCCGAACAAGACGGCATCTTGTTGTGCCCTCGATTCCGACAACGTAACGGGCGACAACGCTAAAATACATGAACATGTACAACCGCCTTGCCCGTTGGTACGACTTCGGCGAACGCTGGATAGCCCGCCTCAAATACGGCAACAGCATCAACAAAAATGCGGCGCAGCTGATGGGCGAACTGAAATGGCGGCAGGGCTGCCATCGCGCTCTGCTCTCCATCGGCACAGGTACCGATTTAAACCACCTGCGCGCCGACATCATCCGCCGCGCTGGATGATCCGATGCTGACCTGTCGCTCGGCATGTTGGAACGCTGCCGCAACGTATGGCGGAAAGCGGCGCAGGCTTGGGCGGTACACTGCAACGCCGAAGACTTACGTTTGCGACAATATGTTCGACGTCGTATTCCGTACGGGCGGCATCAATCAGCGACAAACAAAAGCCATCAACAATGCTGCGCGTCGCCAAGCCCGACACCAAAATCATGATTGCAGACGAAACCACCGACTGATCCAACAACAATACAAAAGCCTGTTCACGCGGAACTACTTCCAAGACACCGATTTGGACCTGGCACAAATTGACTGCACCTCGAAACCGTACGGGAGAAAACGCGGCTGCTGTGGAGCAACCGCTTTTACTCATCACCTTCCGCAAACCTGTTTGATACAACCGCATCATGCTTTTTCAGACGACCTCAAAATCTGAAAAGGTCGTGCTGAAAACTACATCATAAACTCAAACATCAGAATATCAATACCATGCCTGTGCGGCTCATGCTGAAATCCGATACTCGGACAGATTTAGCGTCTTTATATGAGTCTCAGCAGCTGCGTTTACCGATTTGAATCAGCTATACTACCGCCTTTCGCTAAAACACACATTGTCGCAGTACCAAAAATTTCCGCTCGCTATTTCAGCATGCCGTTGGGACTGTTTCGCGCTCGGTTTGTCTTGGCGTTACGGCGCGTATCGGGCTTTTTGCCGGGTGGGCTAGGAAACGCTGTTAGCCGCAGCATTGTGCTGCTGGCTGCTGCTGGTCATTGCCCACATCATCAAAACTCCGTTTTTCCGCTCCGAATTTTTGCAGGATTTGCAGGATTTGGTGCAATGCTGTTTCATCAGCGCGATTCCGATTGCCACGATGCTGGCAGGGTTTGGCAGCCCTTACCTATCAAACACTACCGCAAAAGGGCTGATTTTGCTGGGAACAGCGTGACAGTTGGCATTTGCCATGTACCGCGCAGGCGGCAGCAGCGCGGCGTCCATACCTGCCGATGCCACCACGCCGATTGTTTACCTGCCACCGTTGCCACCAATTTTGTCAGCGCGACCGCACGGCGGCATTGGGTTGGTCGGATTACGCTTGGCTGTTTTTGCGGGCGCGGGCTGTTTTCATGGCTTTAGCTTGGAAGCCGCCATATTGAGCCGTTTGCGCACCGACACGCCGTCAACGCCCCTGCGCGCGGTATTGTCGGTATTCAACTTGCGCCCGCTTTGGTCGGCTGCGTGGTGCTCATTTTCGCCGTATCGGGCGGGCGCACCGACACCTTCTGCGCTGCTTTTAATCGGCTACGGCTGCCTGCAATCCTGCTACTGCTGGCGCTTCTGCCTTGGATGCTGGAGACAGGATTCAGCCCCAGTTTTTGGGGTTTCTCGTTCGGTTTGGCGGCAATGACAGGCTGCGGTTTTCATTTGATTGCCGAGCAGCGTTTACTGTTTTTAGGCTATTTCTTCGCCACCACAGGGCTCCGGCTTGCTGACGTTGCTGTTGCTGGCGACTTTGGTTGGCGAGACAGGGCGCTTGTTTAGTGAAATGAAAAATCGTGCGGCTTAAAAGGCGTGATCGACGAACATGGGTTCAGGTCGTCTGAAAGCCAAAAGCAGCCTGCACTTTTGCAAAAGCAAGGTGCAGGCTGCTTTTTGCTTCGACGCACAGCTCCGCCGCTACTCTGCACTTGCCGCCGCTCTGCCGAAGCCGTGCGGCATATCACTTCAATCACTTTAAACAAACCTGGGCTGGCGGTTGCCTTCCGGTTTGCTTTGTCCGGCGGGACTTGGTGCATTTTGGCGGTAGCGGCTTTAAATTCTTCCCGCACTGCGCCAACGGGCAACATTGACGAAATGGTATTTGCCGTTCGGTCAATATTTTGATGCGGCGGCTGTACATGGCCCGGCTGGGTTTTTCAGAAATCGCGTGATTTTCTGCCAAGCAGCCAAAGTTTCGGCTTCTTTGCTACGGCACTTAAAGGTGTTGATGATTACACGCTGTTATGCATGGCTTCGTTGTGCGCCATTGTTCCGCTTTGGCGGTGCAGCCACCGACGCAAAAGCAAAACAACAGCAGTAACAGCGGTGATGATGGTTTTACGAGTATTCATATCGGTAGCTCCTTGTTTGTATAGGATATAGTGGATTAACTTTAAACCAGCACAGCGTTACCCTCGCTCTTGCCGTATTATCTGTACTGTCTGCGGCTTCGTCGCCATGTCCTGATTTAAATTTAACCACTATATTAAGATTTTCCGACATTCGAGGCAGCACGGATTCGCCTTTGATGTGGTGGTGGCAACCATTCCAATGTGTCCCAGCGACAAAAAACAGCAGTGAAAAATGCCAGCGTGCATGAATTTTCTCCGCCATTGCCGATTTGACGGGCTTCAATGCCTGCGGGAACAGCGAGCATCAGGACATACATCGCCCAATGCCCCAATTTGGTGACAGGCGGTGTTGGCGGGGCCCAGTTTTTACGTTGGCGGATTCCCCACCCTACGCGCCAAACAGACAATATCAGCAGCAGAGTTCCGACTGCTTTGTGCGGGATTGATTAGAAATTTCAGGTTTTCGTCGTATTCCTCGCAATGGCGGTAGCGAACATAAACAGGTAGCAAGCGCATTGTCCAATGCAGGAAGCGGGTTGTTGAGCCGTAGCTTTGCAAAGTGTCGGGTTTCATGATGCTTTCTCTTGAATAGGATTAGTCAGTTTCAGTATGAAACGCGGATAGGAAAACGCCTTTAAAGTATTGCGGTTCATAAGCGTTCTTGAGCATTTAAGATAGGTCGTCTAAGTGTTTGATAGCAAGCTATCGAGTTGCCCAATAAAGTATAGCGTGCTATGAATTAAAGATGAAGCTATGTTGTGATATAATACGCAACAATTTTGATCTCAAAGGAAACAAAAGTGAACGAAGTTTTAAAACTGAGATCAGCGGGCTATCTGATGAACCACATTGCCCGCTAATTTGCCATTTTATTGGGCGAAGGTTTGAAGCCTTTGGGCATCGCCCCCGCGCAATTTCCGATGTTGCTGGAACTGTGGCAGAAAGACGGTTTGAGCCAGCAGGAATTGAGTGGAACGCGCTGATTTGAAGCAGGCAGCGATTGCCAACACGTTGGCGCGGATGGAGCGCGACGGGCTGATTACGCGCGAACTGAATCCCGACGATGCGCGCAGCCGCCTGATTATGCTGACGGAACAAGCTCGCGCCTTGCAAACGGCAGTCCACGGAAATTGCCAAAGCCATCAACCAAACGGCTTTATCGGATTTGTCGGCAGACGAACGATAGTTGTTTTTGAAATGGCGGCAAAAATTGTGGCGCGACAGCAAGAGGGCGCATTACAGCGCGCGAAGTGAGGCCGATGGCGCAACTCGATTTTCAAAGTGCAGCTGCTTTTGAGGGTTGTCTAAACAGCCTGCACGCTTTGCAGTGCGAGCCACTTAGGGTAATGTGTCGTTTATCAATCCAGTTTCACGATTTCTCCGTCTTCGGAACGTTCACACGGCTTTCAATGCTTTGACCGCGTATAAATTTACGCATATCGGCGCGGCTGACGGCGGTATGATTCACGGTATCCATGTGTACGGTGATGATTTTTGGCTTTAGGCGTGACTGGCTGGCTTTTTAGCACATCAGCCGTCCCCCATAATAATGCCGTCTGAAATGCCTGAAATCAGCGCGTAGCCCAGTGTTCATAATCAGATAATCGGGTTTGTAGCGGTTCAATGCTTTGTTTACATCTGCCGTCCACACAGTATCACCCATAATATAAGCGGTTTTATGTCCGCTGCTTTGGAATACCACACCCATTGCATCGCCTAAGATTTCGGCTAGCTGCGGGTTGGCATACATGGCTTCTGTACCATGTACGCCGCCGGTTTTGCTGATGGTTACGCCGTTGAAGACAGTGCTGCCGTTCAACACGCGTACATCAGTAAAGCCTTGGCTGCGGATTTTTGCCGCGTCGGCTTGGTGCTGCACATATACGGGCAGGTTTCTTCGGAATGGAACGTGCGGCGGTTTTCGTCCCAATGGTCTTCGTGGTATGGGTAACGATAACTGCATCCACACCGTCAAAAATTTTATTCACGCTCATCGGTAGCCCGACCAGCGGCATTTTTGAGCTTGGTTATTGAACGTGCCGGCAAAGCCGTTCATGGAATGCTTGGGGGCGAAAAACGGGTCAATCAAAAACGTCTGCCCCGCATATTCGACTTTGGCGGTAGCGTTACGGATATGTTGGTATGAATCGTCTGCCCAAGCGGAAAAAGGCTGTCGCGCCCAAAACAGTGGAAGAATAAAGTTGCTTGAATTTCATGATGTTGCTCATGAAAAATCATGGAGCGTATTTTAAGCAGCAGGTGTATCAGCTAAAATAGACAATATTGCCAATAAACGTAAGGATAGTGCCAAAATGTCGTCTGAAAACAGGCGTAACGAGTTTCGCCAAAATCAAACTGTTCCCCAAAATCGTGCTATATGCTCAATCGGGCATGAATGATTTTGTCTTCAACATTCCTTTTTCTGTTTTTCAGACGACCTATCGGAACAATCCACTCTTTGACCTGAAAATCTGTTCCGATGACAGCAAAGACGTTATCACGGCACTAGGGCGCAAGCATTCCCGTACACGGCGGCTTGGATTTGACGGAAGAAGCCGACATCATCGTCATCGCAGGCTGGCGCAATATTAGAAGCCCCGACACCCGAGTTGAGCGCACATTTACGAAAGCAGTACAACGTGGTGCGCATATCACCGCCCTATGTTACGGCACTACGCCCCTTGCCCACACAGGACTTTTAGACGGCAGAACCGCCGCCACCCACTGGCTTGCCGAAGACGACTTTGTCCGCCGTTTCCCTAAAATTCATCTGGATACCAACCGCCTATATGCGGAAGACAGCAACTTTTTAACATCGGCAGGTGCGGCGGGCGGGCTGGATTGCTGCCTGTACCTCATCCGCAAAATCCACGGTGCAACCGTTGCCAACGACCTTGCCCGTACCTTGGTTGCGGCACCACACCGCGAGGCGGGCAGGCACAGTTATCCACCGACCTGTCGAACGTCGTACCGCCGATGACAAAATCAATCACTTATTGGACGAACTGCGCCAAAAACTTGCGACCCCATACCGCTTGGACGATTTGGCAAAAATTAGCTGTTTCCGCCGAACCTTTATCCGCCATTTTTCTCAAGCCACAGGCATGAATTTCGAGTGAGTGGCTCACAACAGAGCGGCTATGGCGGGTACAGGTTTGTTGGAAAATACGGATTTGCCGATAGAACGCATCGCCGAACAAAGCGGCTTCGGCAGCGCAGCAAACCTACGTTTGCAGTTCAAAGCCAAGTTTAAAATCAATCCGAATGCCTGGCGGAAAGTATTTGGCAGATAGCTCGCGTTAGTCAATCCAAAACACCTGAGTGCAGGCTGCTGGGGTCGTCTGAAAACCCAAAGCAGCCTCGCACTGTATCGACCTCAACAGGTAAACCCTTCCCCACTTTTACCCACGCAATAATTTCCATCTATTTTCCCCCACATACAATCCGCAAACGGCGCAGACCGCTTCATATTCCCATCCGACAGGAACACCACCATGAAAAACATCAACCGACCTTTTACGCCAGTATTCTTTCGGCGGATATTCGCTTTTATGGCTGCTTGCTACATCATTTTCCGAGATCGAGTGGGCGTATTTCCGGTACGCAACCTATTGCTACAACTAACCGGTACCATCAGCATACTGGCGCATGAGTGGTTGCTTGATACTCGCCGTGCGCCCAAAAATATTGGAAACTTGCTCGGCGGACTGGATCAAAATGTACCGCCTGCACAAATGGTTCGGCATCATCTCCCTTTCAGGCGGCATCCTGCACTGGGCTATCAAGCAATTTCCCAAATGGCTGGTAAAGTTCGGACTGTTTGACGGCAAAAACTGCCGCGCCCGCCGATGCAGGAAATATTAACGTTAAAAAGATTGGCTGGCTACCCAACGCCACTTTGCCGAAGAAGTTGGCGAAAGTGCTTTTATGTCGCCATCGTCTACTTGTCGCCGCCCTCATCAAACGCATACCCTACCGCTGGTCTGCCAAACTCCACATACTGGTCGTGCCCGTTTTATCTCGCGCTCGTGTGGCACACCATGTGCTGGTAAACTTTTCCTACTGGTCGCAACCGCTGGGCTGGCTGATTATCGCCGCCTTGAGTTGCTGGCATGTCGCCTGCTCGCTCGATTGCCCTGTTCAAACGCATCGGCAACCCGCAAAACGCCACCGTATCCGCCCTGAACCAAAACGGCAACTGCTCTCCCTGGTCCTGAACGCCGAAATGGCAAGGACACCGCGCAGGACAATTCCTCTTTTTACGCACACGCGCGAAAGCCACCTTTACCATCGCCTCCGACTGGGAGCCCTGACAACCAAGAGCTCACGCTCGTGATTAGAGCACTTTGGGCGACTACACCCCACCTCCTGCCGCAACGCCTCGAACATCGGCGACACCGTTCAAATCGACGGCGCATGCGGACGTTTCGACTCTTTCCGACAAGCAAGCGCAAATTCAGTCAGCACGCATCGGTTTTACCCTGTTCCCGCGCCTCAACGAACTGGCGAAACAACCCGCCACCCAGCGATGAGACTGGTTTTCACGCCGATAGAAAAACCTACCCTGCCGAAAACGCTCGCCCATTGGCAACAGTTAGCGCAACAAGCCAACGTGAATTTCACTATATCCCTTCCGAAACCCAAAGGCTTACCGCCAACATATCAGACAAACCGTCCGAGACATGCGCAACCGCAGCCTGTGGCTCTGCGGCAGCTGCAGTTTCACCACGCAGCATTTCAGACAACCTGAAAAGCACGGTCGCAGCATATGGAGTTCTTCGAATTCCGCCAAACGAGTTGCAAAATATAGGGCGGCGGAACATGGTGCAATCTAGCCGAAACAAAACGGTCCGTACCCAGCTAAAATGAGTTTGCGGACTCGCTATGTTTTCTCAGACGACCTGGCGCTTAAAGGGTCGTCTGAAAGCAGCCTGTACCTTGCCGCTTTGCTGTAACCGCGCTGATATTCCTACAATCCCCTTTCCCACTTTTTAAAGAAACGCCTGCTGAAACCCAAAACTATCCGCGCTTGTCGCTACCGCCCTTCTCGCCGCCTGTTCTGCTGTTCCGCAACGCTAACGAGCAGGCGAAAGCCCTGCTGGACGAGCGATCGCCCTGTATCAAAACAGAGGGATTATCAACATGAGCTCTACTTTTGAGCAGGCGCAACAGGCGGGGCATATGTAAAAGCGCCGCGTTATCTGGGGCTGATGTATCTGAACGGCGAAGCGTCGCAAAAATACGCAAACCGCTTTTCGCCTACTTCACGCAGGCAGCCGAAGCGGGCGACATCACGGGGTAATACTGGCTGGGCTATTGCTGCGAAAACGGCATTGCCACAGAAAGACGCTGACCCAGCCGTGCTGGTATCAAAATCTGCCGCACGCGGCGACCGTATTCCCAGCCCGCCATTGACGCGCTGAACCGCTTGGGCGTAAAAACAAATTAACTGTTCCCTCAATCTTTCAAGGAGTTTCCATGAAAAAGACCGCCGCCGTCATCGTCGCCGGCCCTGCTGCTGGCAGCCTGCCACCCGCAAAACACCGCTGAAAAACAGCCTGCCGCCCAAAGCGCACAAATCGCTTGACAAACAATACGGCGGATAGACAGACCTGCGACAACCGCCTGCTGCGCCTGCTGCGAGCAAATCGCCCGCGTTTTGAAGTGCTGATCTGCAAAAGACCCGCAGACGGGAGGAAATGCAGTACAACCTGTACACGCCGAAAAACCTCGAACCCGGCCGCCAATACCCGCTGGTGATGTTCATTGCCGACGCCAGCACCGCAGGCAAAAGGCGTAAAGCCCCGCTGTAGCAGGGGCTACGGCGGCATTATTTGGGCAACCGACGAAGCGCAGGCGAAACACCGCCTTCGTGCTCGTGTCACGTCCTACACCGAAACGGCGGTCAACGACCAATGGCAAACCTCGGACGAAGTCGGCACGACCCTGCGCCTCGTCTAAAAAGCCTGATGACCGCAAAAACCGATCGACTCGACCGCGTTTACACCACAGGCCAATCCGCAGGCGGCATGATTTCCTATCTACCAACAGCATCAGGCGAATCTTTCGCTGCTTCCATGTTCGTCGGCAGTAATGGGACATCAACGTGTTGAAACCGTTAACGCGGGCGAATTCATCTGCACCGTTTCTGCCCGGAGACCCAAGGCATCGGCAGCGTAGCGCAAGTCGGCGAAATGCTGCGACAAAAACAAAAGTCGCCTACGCCGAGCCGAGTTTTCCGCCAAAACTGCCGCAGGTCCGAACAAGACGCGAAAGTCCGACAAATGCTCGCCCAAAGGCAAACGCATCAACTTCATCCGCTTCACGCCGAATACGAGTCGATTCCCCTGCAAACACCACCCACAAGGCGCGGAACATATGTGTTCGTTTGATTACGCCTGGTTTGCTCGAACCCGCCTGGCGATTGGCTGGATGCAACAGAAACGGGGGAAATAAGTCTTTGATTTGCAGGTCGTCACCGAAAAATCTTCACGCGGCTCAGACGACCTTTACCTCAATTAGTGGATGCATCTAAATCCAGACAAAGGCGACGGGGCCGCGTAGTGCTGGTACAGATAGTACGGCAGGGCGAGGCAACGCCGGCTACTGGTTTAAAGATCAACCACTACTTCTAAAAGGTCGTCTGAAAGCGTCTCTAGCGCCACTTTTTCAGCTATCCTTAGTCGCATTTCGACCCAGCAAGTAGGTCAGATTAGCCCAACTTCCACCAAAAATCTCTCTGCCTCAACCCGCCGCCGTTTCAGACGGCTCCACCAAAGTTTTCGGAACATGAGCCGCGCCGTCTGTCGAAGTTGCAAAGGATATCTATGATGCAGCCTCGAACATACCTCACTGATCGAATTCAAAACGTCAGCAACGCTACGACAACCACACCGCCGTGAACGAACCGAACCTCACCATTTACTCAAGGCGAGTTTTTCGTATTGGTGGGGCGGTTCAGCAGCGGCAAATCCACCACGCTGCTGCGCATGATTAACGCGCTGACCGAGCCGACTGACGGCGATGTTTATTTCAACGGCGGGCGTATCAAAGATCACGGACATCCGCGGGCTGCGCCACCGCATCGGTTATGTGCTGCAACAAATCGCCCCTGTTCCCCACAGCGACCGTGCGGCAGAACATCGAACTGATGCCCGACATTTTGGAGCTGGGACAAACCAAGCGCACAGCGCGTGAACGAGCTGCTCTGAGCTGGTCGGTATGCCGCCCGAGACCACCTACAACCGCTATCCGCACGAACTCTCCGGCGGCGAACAGCAGCGCATTGGCATCCCTGCGCGCCATCGCCGCGCAAACCCGACATCCTGCTGATGGACGAACCCTTTTTCCGCCCTCGACCCGCTCCGCCCGCGCTTCCTTCGGAAACGGTTTCCCTGATACACAAAAACTCGGCACCACCATCGTTTTCGTTACCCACGACATGAGCGAAGCGCTAAGCTCGCCTGCCGCATCGGCGTGAGTGCACCAAGGCAGGCTGGTTCAAGTCGATACGCCGCAGGATATTCAAAACCATCCGGCGGATGATTATGCGCCTCCCTGTTCGGCGCGGCGCAGCCACACTGCCCGCCTCGCCAGAAGTCATTAACCCTTACCGCTGTTTGACGCGGCCGACAAAAGCGCGGGTAAGGAGCATCTGGGCAAAAAGAAGGAAAAGCGAAAGAGCCTGAAAAGGTCGTCTGAAAACGGACTTATCAGATTTTGCCCAATCGTTTTCAGACGACCTTTACCACCAAACACAGATGTATGAAAAGATACTAGACGTTATTCATGACTTTTCAGTCTGTTTCAGCTTACGCCTATGATTCTGGTTGAAAGCTCATTCAAAAGGTACGTATTTAGACCATTTTAAAAATGACTGTTGCTGATTTCTTTCATTCTTCTCAATGCGTGACCGCAAGCAATCTTCAACCGAAACGAGCATGGTGCTGCAGTGAGATCGGCACGTTGTATGCAAACTCAGTACATACTGCAACTCATCTGCGAATAACATATCTTCGACAAAAAGACAGTGTTTTGACCAGAAAATAGGTTTCCAGCCTCAAACAAGCGTGCGTGAAACTCATCATCATACTTTTCGCTGAGAATTTCGATCTTAAAATTCAATCTATCATCTTCTAGGACAATCGGATTTGCAACAACGGTTTTCACTACTTCTGAATATTGCAGCATTGATTCTCCAATTTAAGCAGGTTTGCATTGTGCGTGTCTGGCATAGGTTCGGCCGGCGCTTTTGGTTGCGATCTTTTTGCAGGTGTACAGGCGGCGTCTGCTGTCTTACCCGTTCCTGCCCCAGTAACCCAAGCGCGGGTGGATTAGGAGCTTTTTCGTCAATAACCTGAATATTGCACTGAGATGTGTCCGGTAAAAGTTTTATCAAAACCAGAGCCAGTAGCAATATTAAACATAACCTCTAAAGGGCGCTTCATTACCCAAAGTCGATTGGGCGAACCTGTCGTTCCGACAGAATCAGCCGAAGTGTGTACAGCTTTGTCGTGAAAGCGTTGGGCTTTACCAGCTGACCTACCGCTACTGTTTTGCTTTTCAGACGACCCCAAACCATTTTCGAGTACACGCGCTCAAGCACCGGGTTTGCTTTCTTCCGATAACGCACCCTCGCAAAAATCTACGTCAAAGTCCAAAACTGTCATCCATGCCGGCAGGTACCGTATCAAAACCAAGCGACTGCTAGTATATGTTTCTCAAAACAAAAGGAGAATCAATAAGATGGACGTTCTTTCCCGCTCTGCAAGCTTGTTGCCGCCGGGCAGGTTCCACTCACAAATTACTGGTATTGGTCGGCGTCGGCTGGCTCGCCTGACGCAATGGATACCCGGCATCGTGTCGTTTATATTGCCCGCATTGGGCAAGATCGAATGGGGTTTGCAGCCGTCGCAACTGGGCTGGATCGTCAGCATTGCCTTTATCGGCATGGCACTGGGGGCGGTAGCGAGCGGCTGGCTGGCAGACCGATTCGGCAGGAAAACCGTATTTGCCGCAACCATGGCGGTGTACAGCACGGCGACGAGGCCTATGCGCTGCACCTGACATGTCCACACACCAGCACCTGCCGCTTCTTTGTCGGCGCGGACTGGGCGGGACAGCTCCCGTCGCGGTGTCGCTGGTCAGCGAATATGCGCCACCGAAAGTACGCGGACGCTTTATCGTGTTGCTGGAAAGTTTTTGGGGGCTGGGCTGGCTTGCCGCAGCACTCGCTTCCTATTTCTTTATCCCAAAATTCGGCTGGCACAGCGCGTTTTTAATCGGCGCGCTGCCGTTTGTGTATATCCCGATGGTGTTGAAATTCATCCCTGAGTCGTCTACCTGCTCTCGCAAAGGCAAAACGGACGAAGCGCACCGGCTGGTCAGCCGCTTTGGAAGAAGAAGCGGGATGACGCCCGCCGCAACAGCCGCATCGCACCGCCGCAACAGGAAAAACAGCGCATCCGTTTTACGCAGCTGTGGCACAGCCTTTCGCACGACGCACGCTGATGCTGTGGCTGGTCTGGTTCGGCATCGTCTTTTCCTATTACGGCATTTTTACTTGGCTGCCGAAACTCTTGGTCGAACAAGGCAATACGGTGGTTAAAACCTTTGAATATGTGCTGGTGATGATAGTCGGCGCAACTGCTCGGCTACATCGCGGCGGCGGCATTGGTGGATCGGGCGCAGCGACTTTGGCGGGCTTTCTCGCCGCCTGCGCCGTCTGCGCGTGGTTTTTCGGACAAAGCAGCAGCGCCGCCGAAGTCATGGCATGGGGCAGCCTGATGTCGTTCTTCAACCTCGGCGCATGGGGCGTTTTATACACCTACACACCCGAACTCTACCCCCTCCGCTTCCGTGCCTTCGCCTCCGGCTGACTGGCGCCATCGGACGCGCGGGCGGCATCCTCGCGCCTATGGTGGTCGCCAAAATGGTCGGCGAGCGGCAGATTCGGCAATATATTCATGATGTTCGCCGCGTGATGATGCTGATTATGACCATCGTGGCATACTGGCGAAGAAACGAAAAGGCAGGACGCTGGAAGACATCAGCTCTTAAAACAACCGTATCGACAGCCGAAAATCAGCAAAGGTCGTCTGACTCAAAATTGGTTTTCGACGACCTTTATCTTAAATTTTCAAACAACTTTTGGTCGTCTGAAGTTTGAGCAATGGTTTGAGCGGCAAAAGAACGCGCGTACGTACGCACATACCCTGCGTCGGTTTTAAAGTTGCCGCTGCCCACGGTTGGTGAATACGGGCTTCCCGGTTTGCTGCACATTCAAGAATCCAAAAATTCATGCTACTTTTGGCTTGTCATACGCTTGCTACGCTCACTACATCAATGGAAACACGATCGAAAAGAACGATATTTCCAACAATTTTCAAACGTAGCGTAGGCTATGCCCGCGAAATACTGGTCGTCTGAAACCTGTACGCGAGCTTTCAGGCGACCTCAACTTCTAAAAACAACCCGTGGGCAGAGCCCACGCAGTTGGTTCAACGCATCCTCCTCAAAACTCCTGCGCTGAAAATGCAAAAGGTCAACTTATTGCAACGACCTCGAGCGTAACAACATATTTCGCCCGTCGAGCAAAATGCAAAACTCCGTCAAACCGTTCGGATACCATTTTTCGGCAAAGTAATCACATCCGGGCATTCAATATCGTCAGCGGTTTGCGCACTTTGTACCGTAACGGCAACGCTATACAGCTACCCTTGGACAACAGGCGCTGATAGAAATCGGTCGGCAGTTCAAAACGTGTCGCTACCATGGTAGCCATATACAGTGCCTTACGCGCCGCCAGACCTTCCGCCAAAGCATGGCTTTTGAATTTGGTGCTCTCCCTCGGGTGGGGGCAATGCCGACCAAAACTCGCTATCCGTTTGTGCGACAGCCGTCCCAATTCGGCAGCATCGCCATCAGCGTAGCCGTCGTTATCGAACCGATGCCTCTTTGATTTTGTTCCGCCACTGGGCTTTGCCGTCAAAATGCGTGTGGGTGTGGTCGTCGATTTGTTTGTCAATTCGTCAATCAGCCGGTCAAAATGGGCAATCAGTTGTTTGACGCTTTCGACTTTGCGTTTCATGAACCTGATGCAGTCGGTTTTCTCAACGTCCGCATATCCACCAGCTGGTTGCAGGCGGTTGACCAATGCTTCCAACACTTCCTCCGCTTCGGTGGGCGGGTGATAGGGCATGGTTTGCCAATCCTCTTTCTGCATCATCATCTGTGCGAAGAAGGCAAGCATTTGGGCATCTTTGGCATCGGTTTTGGTCAGCGACTGCGATTGGGCAAACGAGTGCGTCCTGGCAGGTTGGTCGCGGCTATCACTGCGCGGTGGATGGCTGGCGGCGAATTTCAGACCGCCGGTGCTCCATGGACGACGGGGCGACGTTGTGTGTGGCGTATTCGATAGTATGGGCGATACCTTGGCTAGGGGTTATTGGTTTTCGGTTTTGGTTTGTTTAGGGACAAAGACGAACAGCGATACAGTTTCGTTGGCGATGTCGATGCCTGCACAGTTGTATTGGGTACTCATCATAAACCTGCCTTGCATTCGGTTGTGTTGTCTGGCAACTGTCCGGTTGTGTCGATGGGTTGCCCGGCCGCTCCCTGAGCTACGCAACGGTTGTTTGCCTTGGTCGGATGCGGGTGCGTGCGCGGCGGTTTGTTGCTATGATACGGGTGCCCGATAGGCAAGGTCGGATCTCCGAATCCGACATTTCTGAGCATTGCTGCAATGCTGCAATGACGGGGGTGTTAAGTTTGTGCCGGATACAGAGTATCCGACTACGCTACCGTTTCATAGTATTGCCCAAGTTAAAAACGTTGCCAATCCTCTTCGGTTTAAACCAAAAGTCTGATTGGCGTAAGAGAATATTACCGGGATTGAATGAAACAATCTCCCGCCACAACAGAAGACAATTTCGCAGTATCCAATACTTTCATCGCAACTCTTCGACATTAAAAACGAATCCAGACCGACGGATAATATGATAGAATCCGCCATATTAAAATTCCCATCTTTTAAACGACGCGCATAAAGCAAAATTTTTATAAACAAACTTATATACATATGAATTTTGGAAAACCAATGCCGACCTCTTAACGTCCCTATCATATAGGCAAACGCACAGGTTAGCTGGTAAATCAATGTTTCGGAAAGTTCGGCGGTTTTGTCGGGGTTTAAAAACCAATTCAATACCTGCAAACAGCATCATTCTTCGGCAGGCGAAACTCAGAATCGAAACTTGGGAAACTTCTTTCCCCAACAAATTCCATACCGACAGGCCTGGACTCCCGCCTGCGCGAATGGAGGATTGAGGGATTTCGAGAAATGAAGAGAGTCAAGGCCATCCCGCAAAGCGGTTTCAGCTTCAGCTGAAGCTATACTTTCAGACGGCCGCTTTTAACATGCGTGACCGATTACGCCTCTTCCAAGAAGGGAGATCGTACTTTCGGTTTTTATCCAGTAAAAGTAAAAGAAGTAGGATTACACCGTCTGCGCAGCAACTGGTTGCCTACACAGCACTGAATAACATGCATATGATATCAGATGTTTACCAACTTCCAAGAGCATTAAATCCTGCTGTTCCACCGGAGGGCAAAACCGCACCAGCACCACCAAGAGCTGCTCACTGCATTACCGGTCGCAGCACCTAAGATTAAACCAGTCCACATGGTACCTGTCGCTGCGCGCATGTCCCAACCACCGGTGAAACCATTTCCGATCGTTTTGCCTGTCAATACTTTCATTTAAAACTCCTAAATATAAATAATAAAAAGGTGTTTCTTTAGAAAACTCAAATCGACGTTAAAATTCCTCCTTTAGAGTGATACAGCAAACTTAAAATTTATCAAACCATAAATTAATATAACATCCATTTTCCTACTCCCTAAACAACAAATTTCCATAACCCCCAGAACTATCCTCAACACAGCCACCCTCTTCAAACTGCAATCCAAGCCGCCTGCTGCATAGCCTTTTCCAGTTGGCGATTTTAATCGCGTCTTCTTCGTTGTGGTTCGCCGACTTTAACTTTGTTTTGCCTTTTCAGACGACCTTTGCCGCTGTCTTCTTCGTGGTACGCCGTCAATGATGTCTTTGACCATTTTTAATCTGTTGCGGTACCGTATTCTTCGTTAATCTAATCTGTTTTCGACGGCGTTCCGGTTTCCGTCGATAGCGGCCTTCATAAGTCAGTGATTTTCGTACAGGATGGCGACGCCGTTCACGTTGCGCGCAGCGCGGCTGCCTGGTTTTGATCAGGCTGCGGTGCAGAGCAGCGAGAGCGCTACTGTCGGCGTCGAGGATGGCGACGAGGAGACTTCGGGAATGTCAGGGCCTTCGCGCAAGAGGTTGATGCTCGACGGTGCACGTCAAAGCAGTCCGAGCCGTAAATCTCTAATGAGTTCCAACGCGCGCTCGACGGTGTCGATGTCGCTGTGCAGGCAGCGCTGCTGATGTCGAGTTCGCGCTGTAATGGTCGGTGAGTTGCTCCGCCATGCGTTTTGGTGAGGTGGTTACAGTACGCGTTCGCCTGGATGCAGTCGTCGATTTCGCTCATTAAAGTCGTCGACTTGGAGTGGCGACAGGGCGGATGATGATTTGCGTCGACCAGCCCGGTGGGGCGGACGACTTGTTCGGCTCACTTGTCCAGCGTGTTCTTCTTCGGCGTATTTGGCGGGGTGGCCGGAGACGAAGACGTTTTGCCTGGCACGACTTTTTCAAATTCGTGGAATTTGAGCGGTCGTTGATTGTCGCGGGCGGGCAGGCGGCCTGAAACCCCATCAGTCGACGAGGTTTTGCTTGCGCGATGCGTCGCCTTTGTACATGCCGCCGATTTGGAGTGGCAACGGTAACGTGGCTTTCGTCGATGAACATGATGGCGTTGTCGGGCAGGTAGATCCATCAGCGTGGGCGGCGGTTCGCCTTCTGCCGGAGAAGTGGCGGGAGTAGTTTTCGATGCCTTGCAGAAGCCACCTATTCGTGAGCGTTTCGAGGGTCGAAACGGGTGCGCTGTTCGATGGTTGTTGCTCGACGGGGCGTTGTTCGCGGGCGACTCGGTGCGTTCGGCGCAATTCTTCTTTGATGGACTCTGCAGGCGCATCAGACGGTGTCGCGCGTAACGTGGTGGCTGGACGGCGGGAATGATACGGTGCTTGGCGGCCCGACGCGCGCTGGTGCGAGGCTGCCTGAAAGCGGGTCGCATATCGAGGCGGTCGATTTCGTCATCGAACAGGCTGATGCGCAGGCGTTTTCGGAGCTTTCGGCGGGATACGCGTAATCCGTCGCCGCGCGCAAACTGCCGCGTTTGAAGTCAAATCGCCGCGTTCATGCTGCGTAATGAAACGAGCGTGGCGATGATGTCGCGCTGCTCGATGGTGTAACTTCTTTGACGGACAACACCATTGTTGATACTCAGTCGGGTCGCCGATACCGTAAATGGCGGACACGGTGGCGCGACGATAATCGTCGTCGCGCGCGTCATCAGGTTTTTGGTGGCGAAAGGCGCATCTGTCGATGTGTTCGTTGATCGCTGTCTTTTTCGATGAACGTCGCGGCTGGGCACAGAGCTTCGGGCTGGTAATAGTCGTAGTGGGGAGACGAAATGTTCTGCGTTTTCAGGGAAAAAACTCGCGCATTTCGGCGGCTGGGCAACAAAAATTTTGTTGTGCGCCATGATGATGGCGGGGCAGCCCTTTGGGCGATGACGTTCGCCATGGTGTAGGATTTTGCCAGACCGGTTACGCCGAGCAGGGTTTGATAAACAGGCCGTCTGAAAGCGCTCAGGCAGGCCGCTTATTATTGGCGTGATAGGCTGGTCGCCGGCGGGCGGGGAAGGGTTAGTGGAGGATGAAGGAGAATCGGTGGATTAACTATGTGCCGCCTGTACCTATTTTTCTGGTTCGGGGAAAAGAAATTATAGCAAGGTCTGAAAATTTTCAGACGACCTTTGCGTTGTTGAAAACTTAAGCCAAAGAAGCGTTTACAAACGCGGTCAATTGACCTTTGCCAAAGCGCCGACTTTGGTGGCAACGTTTTCGCCATTTTTAAACACCATCAGCGTTAGGGATACCGCGCACGCCGAATTTAGCGGAGTGGCTTCGTTGTCGTCGATGTTGAGTTTGACGACTTTCAGACGACCTTCAAATTCGGCGGCGATGTCGTCCAAGATCGGAGCGATCATTTTGTAAGGGCCGCACCAAAGGTGCCCTAGAAGTCGAGCAATACTGGGAACGTCGGATTTCAAAACGTCTTGTTCGAAATTTGCATCGGAGGTGTGGATAATCAGTTCGCTGCTCATGAGTTTTTCCTTTTGTGTCAAATTGAATCAGATGTTGTTCAGGATAGGGCTTGGGGCTGAAAAATTTCGCGTCGCAAAAGTGTAATAGCTTTTTGTAAGGTTGCCATCGGGATTGGCTAATGTTTTTTCAGACGACCCTATCACGACCGGTCAGCCTGCCCTAAAGCTCATCAGATGGCGCGTGTAATCGCTGGAAGGATTGGCAAATACGGTTTCGCAGCCGCCCCTCTTCGACGATTTTGCCGTCTTTCAACACCATCACGCGGTGCGACAGGGCGCGGATGACGGCGAGGTCGTGGCTGATGATGATGAGACTGAGACCGTGTTTTTTCTGCAAATCGGCGAGCAGCTCCAGAATCTGTTGCTGCCATTGTACGTCGAGCGCGCTGGTGGGTTCGTCCAAAACGAGGATTTTCGGGCGGACGATGATGGCGCGAGCGATGGCGAGCCGCTGGCGTTGTCCGCCGGAAAAGGCGTGCGGATAGCGTTCGAGCGTCTTCGGCAGCCCGACCTGCCGCAATACGTCTTGCACACGCTGCCGCATTTCTGCGCGGGACAAATCGGGTTCGTGAACGCGCAGGGCTTCGGAAACGATATTAAAGACGTTCATGCGCGGGTTGAATGCGCCGAACGGGTCTTGGAAACACCATTTGATGTCGCGCCTCGATTCGCGTGTCCAGGCCTCGCTGTTGATTTTCAGACGACCTTCCGCGTCGATAAGGTGCATCACGGCTTTTGCCAGCGTGGTTTTTGCCGCAGCCGCTCTCGCCGATGATGCCCAGCGTTTCGCCCGCTTTCAAATCGAAGGAAACCGGCTCCAGCGAGTTTTTGCTGCGTTTTTGAACCAGCCTGCCGTTTCTTTTGACGGCAACGGAGCTGCTCCGCCCTGCAAGACGGTGGCGGGATTGCCCGCCAAAGGTTCGACCTTGCGCGCGGCACCGGCGTTCAACAGCATTTGCGTGTATTCGTGTTGCGGACGGGCGAACACTTCCGCCGCTGCGCCCGTTTTCGACAATGCGTCCGCCGCGCATCACGGCAACGTCGTCTGCAAAGCGGCGGACAAGGTTCAGGTCGTGGGTGAGTAGAGCATGGTCATGTTGTGCGCCTGCTGCAAGCGCGCCAACAAATCGAGAATCTGCGCCTGCACGGCGACATCCGCGGCGGTGGTCGGTTCGTCGGCAATCAGGAGCTTGCTTCGGCGGCAACCGCCATCGCAATCATCGCCCTGCTGCCGCTGCCCGCCGGAAAGCTGGAAGGGATAGGCAAAGGCTTTCTGCTCCGGCTCGCGGATGCCGGTTTCCGCCAAGAGTTCGACCGCCTCACCCATGCCTGTTTTTGTCCAAACCCAGATGCAGGGTCAACACTTCGGCAATCTCGCGCACCGACGCGCATCACGGGGTTGAGCGCGGTCATCGGCTCTTGAAACACCATGCCGATTTCCCGCCCGCGCAGCTTTTTTGCAGGGCGCGTTCGGATTGGGTCAGCAAATCGTTGCCGCAAAATTTCAGAAGACCATCAAACGACACCAGCGGATTCAGCCGCATAATGCCCTGCGCCAGCACGGTTTTACCGCTGCCGCTCGCCGACCAATGCCAGTTTTCCGCCGGTCTGTACGGTCAGGCTGACATCGTGCAGGACTTTGCTTGCCGGGGAAAAAGGCGCTTTTAGGTTTTCAATTTCAAGGATGTTCATGCTCATTTGAGTTGAGTATATACATCAGTAGAAACTGACTGATTTTTATTAAAAGCATTTTTCTAAAATGGAATTGCCTCAATAGGCGTCTCTCCATCTATAACCAGTCTTCCACGATAGAAAAACTAACGCAATCATCTTCTTCTATCACTTCTACCTCTGTTCCTTCAACATGATATTTTCTCCATCGTACCTAAATTTGTCTCGCTTCCATCATCGTTCTCAGATAAAATTGACTCTTCTACTTTCTAAACTCACTTTCCATGACCACTATTTCTAACTTCAATAAATGGAATTCCTCCTGCATAAATAACGACATGATCATTTCCTATTTCTGACTTTCAAAAAGTCCTTTATGCTTAGCATCATTAGTCATATGGCACATATCGACCTAACCACTTATCTCCATTGTTCTTATGAGGTTGAGATGCTCTATAAAAATCATAAAAGTGCAGGGTACTCAGATTGTATAGCTGGCAGATTTTGATCAATGCGTTTCTTTAAAAATTTTTCTATAGTATTCCATATGGAAATATACCCTTTTCCCTTTTTTTGGACAATGCAGACACTTTATATCTTGCGCCATATACTCTAATGAGCTCCTAAGGTTCTCAAGTATTGATTTCAACTTTACCTTAGTAATTTTTATATTTTTATTGAAATTAATTGTTCTTCAATATCTTTAAGCAATTCATCTACATCAGCTTTTTACTCATAGCTCATCCTTTTAGAAAAATTAAATTTGTTACCTAATTTAGAACAAATCACAATTTATCAATTATAGAGTTTTTCTAATTTTTCCTCTTCAGTTAGTCTGAACGCTTATTACTTACTTCTGAAACTGTCTCTTCAACACCCGTTTTCAACACTTTGCCCGTAGCGTTTTTCGGCAGTTCGTCTTTTAGCTAAATCTGTTTGGGGATTTTGAAATTCGCCAAATGTCTGCGCAATGGGCGCACGTCGGTTTCGTCCAACGTTTCGCCGTCTTTGAGTTGGATAAAGGCGATGATTTCTTCATCGGCGTATTGGTCTTTCACGCCGATGACGGCTGCGGCTTCGACGGCGTCGAGTTTGTAAATCGCCTTCGATTTCGACGCGGATAAACGTTTTGCCCTTTGGAAATAATCAGGTCTTTTTGCGGTCAACGATAAAGATAAAGCCGTCTTCGTCTATCGTGACAAAATCGCCTGTTTTCAGCCAGCCGTTGACGATGGCTTCGTCCGTGGCATCGCGCATATTCAGGTAGCCCCTGCATCGACCGAACCGCCTTTGACGATGAGTTCGCCCACTTCGCCCGTCGGCACTTCGACCAATTCGTCGTTGACCGCCTTTGACTTCAATCCGGGCAAGGCGATGCCGACGCTGCGGGCTTTTTGCCTTCGGGCGTGTTGACGGCGACGACGGGCGAGCATTCGCTCAAACCGTAGCCTTCCAAAAAGCTTGGCGCGGGAACTTCGCTTTAAAGTCGAGGATGGTTTGTTCCGCAAAGGCGCGCCGCCGCTGATAAACAGACGGACGCGGTTGAACCATCTGAAATACTAGCGATTTTCGCTTTGCTCATGGCGGTGTAAATCGCGGGCACGCCCCAAAAACACGGTCGCGCGTTTGAATAAAACCTGTTTCAAAACGTTGGAGAACGGGAAAACGGATTTCACCAAAATAATCGAACACGCCATATAAATCGGCAGCAACACTATGGCCGTCAGCGTAAAGCTGTGGAACATCGGCAGGAACACGACGAAGCGGTCGCGTTTGGTAATCTTAAAGATGCGCTCGATGCCTCAAGGTTGGAAAACAGGTTGCCATAGCTGATCAATGCGCCTTTTGGGTGGCCTGTCTACCTGAAGTGTAAATAATATGCGCCAAATCATCGATTTTTCGGCTGGCGGCTCAAATCGGGCGTACCCGAAAAACGGCGCGCTTCTTCAAAACGTACATCGGCTTCGTCCGCCGCTTTCGCCTCGCCTATCCAAATGATTTTTCTCGACGCGGGTCTGTTTTTCAGCCCTCCATTTTTTCTGCAAACCTGCCGAAGCAAACATAAACCGCGCTTTGCAGTCGTTCAAAAATATACGCGTATTCGTTGTTTTTCAAAACGTATTCATCGGTACGGCAACCGCGCCGATGGCGGAGACGGCAAAATAGGCGCTGATAAATTCCGGGCGAATTGGATACCGCCAAAAGCCACTTTGTCCCCGAACTTTGACGCCCATAGCTTTGCAGATATGCGGCTACGGCATCGACTTCCTGCTTGAGCGCGTGGTAGGTGGGTTTTCTTTGTCGTTGAACACCGCAGTCCCTTTGCCGTTTTTACGGCAGGCGGCAGTCAGCATTTCAGTAGAAAGTTTGTGTTGTGTGTTTGATTCATTGAAATTCTTTAAAAATCAAGTGAGTAAAATATTATGAGGTCGTCTGAAACTTCTAAAGGCGCGGGTCGCGCATCGATGTAGCGCCCGCAAAGACCTCGTGCTTATACTATCCCTCAGCGCGCACGTCAAACCGCCCTGCCGCGCCCTCGCCCTATCATCACCAGCAAAAGCAGCGCAACCGTCAGCGTACCGACGGTGGACAAAGCCTATCCACCAAGCGTCCGAGTTGTCCCGCCCTGCGCCAAGAGTTCGCCCTAGCTCGCCTGCGACGCGGGAACGCCCAAACCGAGGAAATCCAAGCTGGTCAGCGCAAGCACTCGCGCCGGAGATGCGGAAAGGCAGAAATGCCAATACGGGCGTCAGGCTGTTGGGCAGGAGTGCCGCCATAATCGCGCGGTTACCCACGCCCATCGAACGCGCTGCCAAAACGTAATCGGCCTGACGGTTTTTCAAAACCCGGCGGCGACATAGTCCGACAGCCCCATCCAACCGAACAGCGACAGCAACACCAGCAAAATCAACAAACTTGGGATTGAAAAACGAAGACAGGATAATCAGCAGATAAAGCCCGGCATCCCGCCCCAGATTTCGATAAAACGCTGCATCAAAAGGTCGGTCTTGCCGCCGAAATCAACCCTGCACCGCGCCGGTAATCACGCCGATTACGGTCGTTACCAAAGTCATGCCAAGGCGCAACAACAGGGAATCGCGGAATCCGTAAAACCAAACGCGCTAAGACATCGCGACCGCGGTCGTCCGTACCGAGCAAGTGCCTTTCGGACGGACTTGCAGGGTCGGCTGCGTGTCGAAACTCATTGAGCGTATCAGCATCGTAGGATTGGGCAGATAAACGGCGTACTGTGCCGTTTGACGATGATGTTGCCGCGTATCAGCGGGTCGAGGTAATCGGCAGGCGTATCGAAATCGCCGCCGAACACGGTTTCGTTGTATTCGTTTACCAGCGGAAAATAATATTCGCCCTGATAACGTATCCACAACGGCTTGTCGTTGCTCCATAAAGGCGCAAGCAGCGACGGCGAACAAAACGGCTAAAACCGCAACGCGAACCAGCCGCGTTTGTGTTGCTTGAAAGGCCCGCCAAGTGGGGTTTGAGGTGTGTTTTCATAGTTCTCGGATTGCGCAAAGGTCGTCTGAATATTCAAACCATTAAATGATAAAAAGAAATTCTGCTACTTTTCTCGGCTAGCGTTTCATGTGGCAATCTTTACTCTCCACAATACTCGACCATCAAATCATCCAAAACCAGTATTATATTGAATATCAATGCCTTGAATTTCCAAAAGCATCATCACTGCCAATCCAGTACGCTGCTTTCCATCAACGAAAAGCACGACCTTTTGCCAAAGCTACGCTCTACCATGCCGCTATCTCAAAAGCATTATCAATTTGATTATATCAAATTTGCTGGTCAACCTGCCTAAAACACTTTCAAGCGTCCTAAATATTTCTGTACCTACTTTGGTTTGATACAGGATTTCATCAGTACCAAAAAATAACGAAATTCAGTATTTATATTATCTCATCTTATAAACCAACTTTTCCAATTCTGACTTATGTGGCTGCAATTACGCGCTTTTGCGCTTACGCATGACTAACCGTTTGGTTGCTTCATCATCCTGCAATTCCACACGAACTACTGTTTTGCACCTTCGTGTATGTCGCGGCTTTCTTCGAAACATCTTTCTGAAGCGTTTAATCATTTAACTCCATACTCTTCTGGGTTTTCAGACGACTCTATTTCTGTCCGCCGAAAATGAATGCGCGGATCGACCCATGAATAAGAAATATCCGACACCAATTTTCGCCAGCAAACCCATCAGCGTGAACACATACAGCGTCCCCATCATCACCGGATAATCGCGCTTCATCACCGCCTCCGTAGGAAAGCAGCCCCAGCCCGTCGAGCGAGAACAAGGTTTCAATCAGCAGGCTGCCGGTGAAAAACGCAGCCGATAAAGGCAGCGGGAAGCCGGTAATCAGCGGAATCATCGCGTTGCGGAAAAACGTGTTTCCACAAAATCTGCTTCTCCGGCAAAGCCCTTGGCGCGGGCGGTATAAACATATTGGCGGCGGATTTCTTCAAGAAACACGTTTTCGTCAACACCGTCGTTACCGCCAGACTGCCCGCCACCGAAGCTGTAATCGGCAGCGCCATGTGCCACAGATAATCCTGATTTTGCCCGCCCACGACAACGTGCGTCGAAATCATCGCCGACTAAACCAGCCCTGCGGAACCACGCAAAAAGCTGCCACCGCCGAACAGACACCAGCAGCACCAAACCCTATGCAAACGGCGGTATGGTATAACCGACCAGCACCACCATCCCTCGTTACCGCGTCAAAACGGCTGCCGTCGCGCACCGCCTTGGCAATGCCCAACGGGATACAAATCAGATAAGTCAGGAAAAACGTCCATAGCCCAAACTCATCGACACCGGCATTTTCTGTTTGACCAGCTCGAACACGGTTTCATGATGGAAAAACTCTGACCCCAAATCAAAACGGGCAAAACCGCCACACCATATCCGCAAATCGCGTCAGTGGCGGCTTGATCGAAACCGTACAGCGCATCTCAACGCCGCCAAATCTTCCGGACTGATGCGGTTGCCGTTTTTCATGATGTTGCCCGCCGTCGCATCTCGCTGTCTCTGCCGCTGACCGCACCCATGCGTCAACTGCTGCACCATCTGCTCCACGCCCGCCCGGCACGAATTGGATAACGGCAAAAGTATCGCCAAAATCTCCCAACAGCGTGGGATTAAGAGTAATGAGCGGTGGAGGATGTAACGGTACATGCTTAGGTATTCCTCTATTTGAGTTTTAAGGGTCGTCTGAAAAGCACGGATTGCTTTTCAGACGACCTATGCTGATACTTGTACAAAATTTAACTGATAAGCCAGCTAATAAACCTATCCAGCAAATCTTTCTGATTATTGCCAGCCGCTTCGACCATTTCCAATGTCAAACTATCCGGCCACACAATAAAATATCCGTAACGTCCTTTTTGATAAGTGCACCGGCTTTCTTACCTGTATCTGTCAAACGGTGGAACTTTACTGTCTATTTCCTGCTAGCCTGCATACACAGTTTCGCATTGCATTCTTCTGTTGTTACTTCCCATTTTTCTGCCAGCTTAGCGACAGTCAATGTATCGTATTTTTTAGCAATTTCTGTATCTTGACTTTTCAGCGCCACTTGCTCTTTTTCTCACGACGTCGACTGAAATCTTAACTTCATCGACTAATACGGATAATACGCTGCGCTTCGCTATAAGCATCTTGATAGACTTCTCCCATCTTCACTACGCTTCAGTAAGATACCCATTTCATTATTATTTATTTGGCTGAATTCATATAAATTCAGGCTTGTAATAATGCAAGCATCTTCGCTGACATAACATTTTGCAGTGAAGATTCGGACAATAGCTTGCATGAACATAATTTTAGAATTTTCCAACCAAGCTGCACTCTGAGTGGCTGCAGATTCACTTCCATGCTGGTGTGAGCTTATCGACGGCATTGAGCCGTAAATCATGGAACGCGTGCGTGCTGGAGCCACACCTTACGCATGGATTTTGGGTTTCATCGCAGGCTGCACTGCTGCTGCGGCGGTATAAAAGTATTTTTAGTGATTTACCGTTTTTCGTATTTTTGCCCGACGGGGTTAAAATACAGTTACTACCTCTTGCTGCATGATATTGGTGCGATTTAATAAATGTTTGCTGAATCTTGTTTACATCCTTGGCAAAAATATGTAGTCACTCGAAGAATAGAGGATTCTTTATTCCCATCCAAATTAGTTTGTTGATACATCATTTCACGATGAAAAGATTATCTTTTCCTCTCATTGAGACAGTTATTTCTCAGATAGATTGCCCATGCTGGGAAAATAAATGTACTATCTTCCGGATATTCAGATAAATAAATTTTCAATTATTATAGAATATTCAGCTGCTTCAATTAATGTTATATCTAAATCTCTGATAAATTTTTCCAGTTATATTTTTAAATAATTTCTTGAATTCTATATATAATCTTTTATCCATAGATTCTATTTCACTGTAAAAATATTTAATTGAATATTTGAGATGGCGATTTTCTAAACTCTAAAATAACATTGCCGCAAGATTGACTAGGTTCCTTGAATTCTGTAATAGGTCAATTCTCTAATTTGACATTACGATTGTTTCGAGTTGCTGTGCTATAGTTTCAAGTAATTTATATTCTCCATTACAATCCGCACATCTGATTTTCATGCGGTCTTTGTCTTCTAAAAGCTCTTTACTATCGTTTGAAATTTTAGATAAGGCTAATCAAAATAAAATCGTTCCTGTGCATTTTTAATTACACCTCAAGTAATATGTTGTACGCTGTGTATTTAAAAATTTTGCCATTTTCTTCTTTTTCCTGCAATGTTTATTTGATTTATTCATGAGCAGACGCCTACGCACGAGTTGCTTTATATTATTCTGACAGTTGAAACAATAGACTTCGTCGTTTGGGTCGTCTGAAAAATTGCTGCGACAAACTTTCAGACGACCTTCCTCTTCCTCCAAAGCCTCTGCAGTTTCTTCTCAATCAAATCCGCATCAGTCGATTTGGCAATCAGCTCCAAGCGCGAGTCCGCGCCGCCATGAGACTTGGTTGGCGCCCCACTGCCCGTCCACAGTTGAGCTACACCCGGCTGTGCCAAGCACTCGAACACGCTTCTGGCGCGGACGAGCCGTCTGCTGAATTTGGGCAGGTCATTGGGGAATTGGTCAGTTTTCGCCGTCAAAATCGCGTCGGCGAGAATGCCAAACCTTGACGACTGAAGCCCGTAATGTTGTCCGGCAGGGCTTTGAGGCGGTAGCGTGAGTCATGACGGGAATGTCGAGCCATTGGATGTCCAGAGTTGTGCGGTTTGGACTTCAACCACTTTGAGCTTTGGGCGGGAACAGTTTTGCCGCTTTGTCGTGAAATTCGGCAAGCTGTTCGGAAAATTTCATATAAATCGGTTTTGCTGGCGACCAACACGTCGCAGATGCCGATTTGGTCTTTATCGACAATGCCTGCTACGCGTAATCGGGGTTGATGAACTGGCGCGATCGGCGACGGTAAAGACAGCGCCGATTTCCAAAAACTATCAGCGGTTTGGCTTTTCAATTCGTCGATGAGCGCTGGCGGCGTGCGCCAGTCCGCCTCAATCATCAGGCGGTCGGGCTTGGCGTCGCTGGCATTTTCTGGTACGGTTACGCCCGATTTGCGGACCGGCGGTGCACACAAACAGCCGCCGGCGTATTTCTGCCACGGGGATGCCAGTTGTCGCTCAATACCGCGCCGTCAATACCGATTTCGCCAAACTCATTGATGTGACTGACTCTCGTCTGGGTCTTTCTGTTGTTCATCAGGCTTTTTAAGCGCGGTGGTTTTACCTGTTCGAAAACTCAATCAGGTGAACTTTGGTTTTCCTTCCTGACATTTTTACGATTCCAGTTAAAACAACGTTCTTCTTTCAGCGCAAAAGCCGCTCTCGGCAACGCCTGCGCGCAGTGCCGCCGCATTCGTGAGCTCAGGGTTTTTGCTCGTCCGCCGTACGCATTCGGTGCAGACCAAAATAAACGCTGTGGTGCGTCGGCTTCTTCGTGGTCGTGGCAATGATCGTCACATCTTACAGCTGCACGCTGCACAAAATATGGCGTTGACCGCCGCCACTTTGTAGCAAAACGCCCTGCTCCAGCCCAAAAATCACAGGCGCGGTGGGCTGTCGGCGGCGCAAACCACGCCCTCGCTTTGCTGCGCATCTGCGGCAAGACGTTGTAGGCTTTAATCACGCCGCTGCTGCAAAAGCGATATCGAGCACCTGCTCGCGCAAAGCGGTACCTGTACGCCGTCTGGCGTGCCTGTTCGAGGTTTTTGACTGATTGCGTGTTTTCACAGGCTAGTCAGACGATCTGAAAATTCGAATGGAAAGGATTATATTATAACGTGTTTCTGTTTGGTTCAAACTGCTGTTTTTCAGAGTGACATAGGGAAATCCTTGAAACAACTGAATAGTGACCTCCTTCAAAAGTCAAATACCTAAAAATAAACCTGTCATTTTACCGAGAGGAATGGCTCTTTGCATATCTGTTTGGAGGATTAAAATGCAAAACAAAGGTCGTCTGAAGTTTCAGGCAACTTTTTGTTGTTTTCCAACTTATTCATACTAAAACGAAAATTTTTACTTATACGGATAATTTGTGTGTTAGTATCCGAAACACTCAAAATTGACTGACAATACAGCCCGATCGACTACCGGCTTTACCTGTATAGCGCCGCTTTTCGGGCGGATATAAAAAGTCGGACGGCGATTCGCCGACAAAACCAAAAACAAGTCAACCAAAGGAGAGTGCGAACCACGACACATCATATTCCGGTATGCACAAGCCGTCGATCGGACTTTTGAAAGCCGTGAGGCGATGTTGGAACGAGCGGCAAATCCTGCAGCCTAAACGCTGGCTCAATCACCGCTTCGCGATTACCGCTTCGAACCTGAAGACCTGATTCCGCTCTGGCGGAACCATCGGCAAAAGTGGTGATGGTCAGTGCAGTGCGGCGGCGGTTTTGCCATGCGTGCGGGGCTGCCTGACACCTTTCTGCCCACAAAACGTCCGTTACGAGCTGCTGATTGCATCTCGTCTTTATCCTGCTGCTTTTCCGGCCTCTTTCGCCCGCTTCCAGCTCTACCGGTACACACGGGCCGTTGATTCCGCTGATTCCACGTCGTCGTTGCTGGAGGCGGGCATCCGCTGCAACTTTCAGCTGTTGATCGGTGTGTTCAGTTTTCTGCTGGGGATTACCAAGGCGGCGGCGCCCTGATGGCGAAACTGACGAAAGCAACGGCGTATGCGGCGGGCTGCTGATCTGGGCTTCGTCGGTATTCGACCGGACAGGTCAAAAACTTTTGAATGGGCGGCAGCTTTGACGGAGCTGCATTCGCCTTTATCGTGACGTCAGGCACCATCCTACTCTGCTGCGCTGCTGGAACATTTGGCGCAAGCGTTAGCTTGCCGTCCCGTTGGGCTGCGTGCTGGCGGGCTACCGCCATATCTCGTGCGCCGTTTTCCTTCAAAACCGCTCCGGGCCTACCGCCGGCGCCAGGTGCTGCCTACTGGTGGGGGTGAAATACCGGCTGGATGAGTGGGTCACGCCGACGATACGGACAGCTTTTTGGTCGTATTCCCCTTTGCCAGACTCGCCGTCGCCATGCATGGTCGCCCGTTCTTGGGGCGTCAGTATTCCAAAATCATCGCTATCCCGAGCGGTCACGCCTTGTTCTGAACGTCGAACGAGCACCATGTCCGCTGCTTCCGTCCGCTCGAGTCGCTGGCTCGGTGTTGGGCAGCGCACGTTTACCTCTTCATAGACTTACATCGTTCCCGCTTTCGTTGCTCAAACGACCGATTCCACGCAGGCGCGATGCAGCCGCCTTGTTCTGCGTCATCGCCTCCGTCTGGGGCTATCCCATGGTTGGCGTTGGCAGCCCGTAATCGAGCGACGCGCCGGTTGTCAGCGTCTATGTTCCGCTTTTGGAGCAGCATGCAGCCGACGCAGCAGGGTAAAACCACTCAGTCTGCCGCCATCGTTTGTCTTCTCCTCTGCTAGTGGTGTTGTTTTCAGTCTGAGTCGCTGTGTATGCTGTTTCGATAACTGGGCTCAATCGGATGCAAAAGAACGCGGCGCGGGCTCGTTTCCTGTCAGAGTCGTCGTGCCTGCGTCTGGCTTTGTCATTCTCTGCGCAGCAATGGGCGCGCGATCGGCATGCTGCGAGTAGCCCTGCCCTCCTCGAACCGGTTTAGAAATCTGCATTAACAAAACGCAGCACCAGCGTTTCGACGACCGCGCGCTGAAGGGTCGTCTGGCTACAACTCACCGGATAAGTCGGATAATCGGCATTGGTTTAGAAGTTTTACAGTGGATCATTTAAATCAGGACAAGGCGACGAAGCTGCGCGACGAGGTACAAATGGTAGTACGCGGCGAGCGGCAACGCCGTGCTGATTTAAATTTAATCCACTATAAACAAAAGGTCGTCTGAAAAGAGCTGTTTTCGTCGCTACGTTATTTGAGATGTTACATTGACAATGATCTCGGTAAACGTCATTTCAGAAAAAGTGCAAACTTACCGACCGGACTCACTTCCTCCGCCTGCTTAGACGACAAAAGCTCGATGATCTTCAGATTTTCGGTGTCGATGATTTCAATTGTATCCCGCGTAAACCATCGAGCGCGTTTTCGAAGGATTTTGCGCAGGATACATCACAAAGCGGCGATGGTTTCGCAGATTTTCGACTGGGAAATTCCTCAACGTCCAATGCACGCAGCGATGCACGCTTTCGGCGAGCGGTCGCGCCGTCCACCAGCCAAGTATCTTCGGTACGGCGGATGATCGCAGCTCTCTCTTCGCATTGACCTAGCTCGCCCATGACGATGCTCACCACGTCTGGCGAACGTCACCACGCCGACCACCAGCGCGTATCTGCATCGCCACCACGGCAAAAGTCTCTCGCCGGAAGTTTTGAAGGTTTCAAGACATCGTAAAAGTCGACGGTGTGTCGGGGATGAACGGCATGCAACACGCCTTGCGGTCAGGCGCGTCTTTTCTTTAAAACACAGAGTAAGCAGCGTGTGCGATCTCGATGTAGCCGGTAATGACGCGCTCCAATCGCCGTCGCACACCAAGAATTTAGTAGAGTTATGCGGTTTTTCCGACATCATTTCCAACACGCACGTCCTTTGTCGCCGTTTTATCGAAATGGGCGATATATTCGCGTACCCGCGGTGGAAGTCTCCGTGCGGCCCTGCATATCGAAAATATTTTCAACCAGGTAGTGTTCCCGTCTCTTTAACACACCGCCTGCGCGCCCGCATCTGACGACAGCGTAAATGTCTTCCGAAGTCGAGTCAACCGGCGGACGGAATTGGAGGTACGAGAGTTTGCATATCGCGTTCTCGCCAGCCTGCCGTCAAATGTCCGCAGACGAAAGGCTTTAGAATAAACTCAGGCAATCACCGGTCGCGTCGATACGCACCGCCACCGCTTCAGGATGGGTCATCGCCATGCGCTTGGGCATCAGGTCGGCAATCACGGATGTAAACTGCCCGTAACCGGCGCAGAACGTCAGCAGCGACGCGGGCCGTCACTGCCCCAACTCCACGCGCGTTTGCCAACAAACCATCGAAATAAGGACGCACCGCCGCTTCGCAAACGACCACCGGCGAATGGCGGCAACGTTCAGACGAGTTTGGACGCGAGAGAAACTGCCCGCGGCTGCCGCTGCATGTCGAGCAGCATCCAGCGCGCGGGTGCGCGCGCGTCTCTTCGCCATGCACTGCAATTTGATTGCGCGCCGAGCAGGCGCAGAGTTCGGAACAGGAAACGAATGCGCTGATGATGACACCAGCGGCACAATATGTGATAGGCTTCGAGAATGATTCGCCGAAAATGGTAGTAGTAATGGCGGACGAAGACATTTAGCGATAAGGTCGTCTGATTCAGACGACCTTTTTATATCCTGTAAACCCATATCCAAATATAACTGACATATCCGACAACTCACAAACCAAGCTGCCCTGTCGCCTACCTTGCAGGATAAGTCAAACTAAAGCAGGGAAATACTTGGTCCAGAACGAGTTGTTTCTCGAATTGCGGGAAACATCTCAATCTTATTTATATTAAGATTCGGTGTACTGTCAAGAGTGTGTCAGCGAGCGAACGATTTTGGAAGAGCTGAGGCTCTGGGCAGGAACGTGATTTGGGTTCCACGACATCGTGAATTTATCGTTAGAGACCAAGCCCGAGGGTCTGCGATGTTGCCGACTTTGCAGGAGCGGTTTTCAGACGAGCCTCTATTTGAATAGCTCAGTGGGCACATGTAGAAACGGTCGGGAGTCTTTTGCGACTACCTGCCGAAGTTTTATGGTACAGCTGAACGACTTGAGATGGTGAGCAGACGGCAGATTTGGCAGAATGCAGTGGAACCGTGGCGAAGACGGCTTCGCTTTGGGTTGCGCTGCCGGCTTTGGCTTTGCGGCATGGCCGCTTTTGTTTTCGGTAAGTAGAAGCGTGTCGATATCCGCGAATTGCGGTTGGTGGTGCGCCGCAGTCGGTTTATCAGCCGAGTGCTGGAGCGCGGTTTTGCGGATGAACAGGCTGACGACGCATTTCGTAGCAGCCACCGTTCGCAACGGAACTGGGGTATCGGGTTTACCGATTTGCGATTTGATGGCGTTTGCGAGCGGATAAGCAACGCTGGATTTCGACTCAGCATCGTCCGCTGCACGCTTTTCGGTGCCGCCTGCTTTTGCCAGCCCGGCACGTCCGTCTTCGCGCGAACGGCAATCCGACCTATCTGGATGTGGAGCAGGTCGTGCGCAGTTCTCCATAAACGAAAAGCTGAAAACTGGCTCAAAGCGGCCGAATATCTGCCACGCACTGCGGCGTTGCGTGATTACCGTGGAAACCGTCGCTTGCTCGCGGCGGTTTGCGGGCGTTTGAGCGGGATGCTTTGTGCGAAGGCGTTTGACGCGTTTTGAAAGCGACGGATGTGGTGAAACAGCCGAGCCGTGGCGGGCATTTGACGCCTTTAACGGCATTTGAAGAACGCGCGCAGGCTGGGAAGGCTTCGGCTTGTTGGGAGGCGTTGGATCGATATTACAACCGCTCCAGCGAAGTGCGGGTTAACTGTCTCGCCGGCGCGGGTTTCACGATCCGCATGGAGAGCGGTTCAACGATTTGCACAGGGACACCGCCGCGAAATCCGTTTTTATATGGTAACGCAATGTGGCTTTGCGCGGCACGTCGCGAAGTGAACAGAAAGCGCTGCGGCGCGGCGGAAGCTCGGTATTTACGGCGGTTGGCGGTCGGCGTGGCTCGCGGCAGCGGCGTCGGACAGTCTTGGCTTAGCCGCGCCGATTACCGCATGGATATGGCGGTCGCGTGCCGCCCGAGTCACGCTGAAACCCGACGGGCAAAACTGGATTTGCCTCCGTCAATCCAACCGTGCTGAAACACACGGCAGTTAAGTTTGCCCGACTGTTGCGCGAAAATATGCGGCTTTACGGCATCTTGGCGCATCGATCTGTGCCATTGGCACTGTAGCCGTCTTTTGGTGGGTTGCGGGCGAGACGGCGGATTTTCGGCGGCAGGCGCATATGCGCTACGACGCGGATGTGATGCTTTGCCATCCTGGCTTTGCAGGAAAGCCGGCGGGGCCAATCGCGTCGTGATCGGCGGAACGGCATTTCCGACCGGGCGCGTATTTGCTGAACCTCATCGGGTGTTTTCTTTATAAGGTCGTGCATTTCAGCCAAAGGCTGGCACGGCTTTTTGAGTCGCCGGGGAGAAATATCCTGAACAGGCGATTACGGTGGCGCACGCACGATGTCGCGCCGCTCGCGGGCTATTGAACGGGCAAGGATTTGTTGATGTTAAACCGCTTGGGTACGATTCCCCGATGCGGAAACTTTTTCAGACGACCTTGCAGCGCGCAGGCGACAAGGCGGATTTGTTCGATAAATTAGAAACATCGCCGGCTGCCTGCCTGCCGACCTTGCCGAGATGTCGATCTGAAATTGATGAAACGCTGTCAACCGCCTTGGTACCGGTATGCCGCGAGGCCGCAGCGAAGCTGTGCGTGGTGCAGCTGGAAAACCACCACGTGCATATGAGCGACAACCGCAAATGCAGCTGAGGCGTTTCCGAAGGTTATCCCAACTGGCGCGCAAAGGTAACCGTCGCGGCAGAAGATTTTCCCCACAACGCCTGATGGGCGGCCAACTTACCATGATTGGAGGTACGCATGTGAGAAAAACAGCCGGATGAAGCCTTATCACGGCTTGACCAAGTCGGGCAAAACACGGTCAAAAAGCCTGTTCTTACTACAGCGATTTGTTCGCTGTTAGAATAATACGTAACTGA